>Ga0210400_10001200_pt1 | contig 26085 bp, 17 predicted proteins | sample IncBWH26MmetaG_FD_155456 | JGI IMG/M metagenome (GOLD analysis project Ga0210400, IMG submission 155456) | Forest soil microbial communities from Barre Woods Harvard Forest LTER site, Petersham, Massachusetts, United States - Inc-BW-H-26-M | ecosystem: Environmental > Terrestrial > Soil >...
GATTGGCGGCATTCCAATATTCAGGCATGGCAAGGAGCTCGAATAATATTGTGTGGCCCCTGATCCAGCGAACATTCCGATCCGGCCAGAATATCTCCAAGGATCGTACCCGGCGTGCTCCAACGAGTCCCATGCGCATTCCATCAGTACGCGATGCTGAGGGTCGAGAAGCTCGGCCTCTCGCGGCATGTAACCGAACAGCGGCGCATCGAATAAGAAAGTTCCATCGTAGGCGCCCAGAGCTCTTACAAAGTGGGGGTCCTCTACGAGTTCCCGAGGCAAGCCGGCCTCTAGTAACTCTTCGTTGCTATAAAAGGAGATGCACTCCCGCCCTTCCACCAGGTTTTTCCAAAACTCGGCCAGATTACCGGCCTTCGGGTAACGGCCAGACATGCCAATGACCGCGATTTTTCCAAAACCATCATCAACAGCGGGCTGAGTCATTCGACCATTTCCTTCTGGGGCTCACGCCTTCGTTCGGAGTGCATTCGCCGAAGCAGGAATTCGCGTTGCTGCTCCGCGCGTTGCTCACTGCCAGAGACGCTTTCCCGCTTGTGAGTACCTTCCATATGGGCCGCAAGGGCCCGGATCGTGGGGAAAGCGAAGAAATCCATCACGGCAACTTCGCGGTTAAGCTTCTCTCGAAGAGCGAAACGGATACGAGGAATCAACAGAGAGTGGCCGCCAAGGTCAAAAAAGTTATCATCCAGACCGACGCGGGAAATTCCCATGGCTTCTGCCCAAATGGCCGCGAGGGATTCTTGCAGGGATGTTTCAGGCGCGGAGTACCTTTCCGTTTTCCGCTCAGGAGAAGGCAAGGCGCGCCTGTCTATTTTTCCGGTGGCAGTGCGAGGCCAGGTCGGCAATACGGTGACGGCCAGCGGCACCATATATTCAGGCAAGCGCTGACGCAAATAATCCAAGAGGGCACGGCCCAATTCCGCAGCGGCTGCGGCCTGCATCGGGCTATTGGCAAACTTCCTGAAATCGCTCGCAAGAACTTCATCCTGTATCTCCGCTTCACCCCAGCATGGATTAAAGACCACGTCGTACACGCCATCAGAGCCGAATTCTTGCCAGATCAATGCCACACCGAGATCCTGGGCCAGCCGCGCTACCACGTTGGGGTCTTCGCCATTGACAGCGTCAGCTGCTATCCGCAATTCTCCTGCTGTAGTAAGCGATTCGCTGTCATGTTGCAAAAGCCGCGTGGCTTGAACCGCAGGAGCAACGCGCCTATCTGGAATACGCGACAATCCCACGCCTTGATGAGGTTCATCTTTCAGGCGCTGGCGAACAGCTCTTAGCCAATCCCCGCCGTTCTCCCAGGGCACCCACTGCATTGGAGCAACGACCCTCCGCTTCGCGCCCACAGACAACGTCACGTCATAGCGGAAACGACTTAATTCATTGTCATATGCGCCCGGCTTGAGCGCGATCTCCGCGCAACCCAACTTTCTCCACCGCGAAGCCAATTCGTTGAACAAGGCTGGATCGACCAACAACTCCTTTTCATGCTGTTGCGCCTGGGAGATTTGCCGGCGCAGCTCTTCCAGACTCATGTCGGAAGCCGCTTTGTGCAGGTGCACCGAGGTGTAATACGTGTGCGCCAGTGGCAAGCTGCGGACATCCCCGACGAAGATATGTCCTCCCGTGCGGGTCACACGCAGGGCTTGGGAAAGCACGTGAAGAAGATAGTCTACAGAAGGAAAATACTGGACAACAGAATTAAGGATTACAAGATCAATGCTGTCATCAGGAATGCACGAAAGATCGTCGGCCAGCCCCTGCCGTAAGCTCACGTGATCCATGCCATGCTGGCGAGACAGGTAAGCGCGAAGCCGATTGAGAGCTTCGGCGGAAAAATCCATGCCGATATAACTTCTGACCTGATTCGCCAGCCGTATGAGAAGCAACCCAGTCCCACATCCCATCTCAAGTACGTTGGCGGGTCGTAAGGCGCGCAGCCTAGCCACTGTTTCGTCGACCCAGACCCGCATCTCGTCCGGTGGAATAGGCTGGCCGGTATAGCTGCTGGTCCACCCGGCGATCTTGAAATCACCGGCATCAGGCGCCTGCTGGTAGATCGACTCGTAGAGTTGTTTCCACTGCTCAACGAAAGCAGCCTTCCGGCTATGGAATTCATTCTTGTTCTGGCGCAGAACGACATACCCAAGCAGATGCGGCTGAGCAGCTACTTCACGTGCAATTACCACCGCATCCTTGATCTGCTCGTGAGCTCTCAGGGTCGTTTCGATCTCTCCGGGTTCAATGCGATATCCTCTTATCTTGACCTGCTGGTCGTTCCTGCCCAGGAATTCGAGCTCGCCGTCAGGACGCCAGCGCCCCAAATCTCCAGTGCGATATAAACGCCCGCCCGGTTCTGCTTTGAATGGATCCGGCAGAAAACGCTGCGCCGTCAACTCAGGCCGATTCCAGTAGCCGCGTGCCAAGCCTGCTCCGCCGAGATAAAGCTCGCCTGTCACGCCCAGCGGAACGGGTTCCATTCTGGCATTGAGGACGTACATGTGCATATTGGCAAACGGCCTGCCGATGGGCACGCGCTCCAGCTTCACTCCTGGTTGGAAGTGGTGGACTGTGCTCCATACAGTGCCTTCGGTAGGTCCGTATTCGTTCGAAAGCTGCGTGTTGGGCAAGATAGCGTTATGTCGCTCGGCCAATTCTATGGGGCAGCTTTCGCCGGCAACGATGACGGTCTTCAGGCTGCTCAGCCCCTGTCTTCCTCCTTCTTCCAGGATTTGGCTGTAGAAGGCAGGTAGGCATAAAAGATGCGTAATCTGGTTTTTTTGAATCAGTTCTGCCAGTTCGTGTACATCGTTGTGCGTTCCCTGAGAAGGAATGTGCAGCGTGCCTCCCTGGCTTAAAACCCAAAAGATCCCGGCAACCGAGAATCAAAAGCAAAGGACGAGAGCAGTAAATAATCCTCCGGCTGAGACTCATAGGTATGCCATCTAGCCTCGGTCGAATGAACCAGGTTTCTATGGCTTACGGCGACGCCCTTCGGTTTTCCCGTCGACCCAGACGTATAGATGACATAGGCCAGCTGTTGCAAGCTTATGCCGTGGCTTGCCGGAAATGCCTGATCGAAAGAGGCATCAATCTCAAACAATAGCGAAGGCGTACCGAGCCGCTCCATGAGCGCAAATTGTTTTCTGCTGGTTACAATTAACGCTACGCCGCTATCGTTGATGATGGTTTGCAGCCTCTCTACCGGCATGTCGGGATCGAGCGGAACATAAGCCGCGCCGCTTTTGAGAATTCCCAGGATGCCGGCCACCATCTCCAACGATCGTTCAACGCATAATCCAACTCTTGCTTCCGGCACAATTCTCCTATTCAGGAGTAGGTCGGCTAGTCTTGCAGAAGAGCGATCTAGTTCTTGATAGGTGAGCCGCTGTGGTCCACACGTGGCCGCAACCGCCTGTGGCGTCTGCTCCGCCTGGCGGAGAAACATCTCCACAATGGTTGTTTCCGAAATTGGTCGTGAAATCGAGTTGAATGATTCCAGAACGGTGTGGCGTTGTTGAGAATTGAGAATCTCGATGCTGCCTAGGGCGTCATCGGCGTGTTCGGGTAAGAGTCTCCAGGAGCCTTGTATAATGCCCCGCCATCTGCTCAATCCGCCAGGGATCGAATAGATCGCGGTTATAGACCCACCAAAGTTCCAAAGCGCCGCCGTCTTCGAATGCATGCAGTTCCAGGTCGAAACGCACCCGGAGATCATTTGCGCGCACTGGCTCAACCGTGAGCTCTGCCAGCCGCTGTTTCTGGAGCGGAGCATTTTGCAGTGCAAACGCCACCTGGTAAAGAGGCGTTCTGTTCAGATTTCGCTCTGGTGACAGCTCGGCCACAAGCCGCTCAAATGGAAGGTCCTGATGGGCATAAGCTTCCAATGTTGTAGAACGTACCTTGGCCACCATCTGGCGAAAAGTTGATTCGTCGTCAACCTGAATCCGGATGACAATGGAATTCACAAAGAAGCCGATGAGCTGCTCTAAGACTGCTTCTTGCCGGTTGGCAATGGGAGAGCCGATTGCGATGTCCTGCTCACGGGTATAGCGATGCAACAGCACCGCCCAGGCCGCGATCATGGTCATGTAGAGCGTGACATCATGGGATTGCACAAAGCGCCTGAGTGAAGCTGAGCTTTCTTGCGGCAGCGTCACCGCCAGCCTGCGTGCTCCAAAGGTTTGGCGGTATGGCCTTGCATGGTCTGCTGGCAACGCCAATTGGTCGGGAATCCCAAATAACTGTTTTTTCCAATAGTCGAGATGAGGAGCAAGTCTTTCTGGCTCCGTAGCAGAATCTATGGGTAAAAAGAGGCCGTGGAAAAGCCGCTGCGTGGAAAAGTCCAAAGGCAGGACTTTCCCACTCCGCTTGGAAATCCCGCAACCGCAGCGGGATTTCCACTTTCCCACCGCCGCGACTACGGCGGGTTGCCTTTCCGATTTCTCTCCAGCCAAAGACGAATAGCTGAACTCCAAACTGAATTAGTCTTTTGTTTGCGAAGACACAAGCCTAATCGTCAGAGAGGTCAGCTATTCAATTACAGGTTAAAACCATCTTGAATCAAACACAACACTTTGCGGGATTCGTGTACCGGGAAGTGCGGATGCGCTGCGGTGACGGCACGGTAGAGGAAATCGAAATCAATGTTGAGGCCCATGGAGCGATGCGCGGACGCTGCTCGCGGTGCCAACAGCCTGCCCCAGGTTACGACCGCTTGGCTCAACGGCACTGGCGGCATGTGCCGTTGTGGGGCATCTCGACCTGCTATTACTACGCGCCCCGACGGGTGGAATGTACCGAGCATGGGATCGTGGTGGAACATATCCCCTGGAGCGACGGCAAGCGTCCGGTGACCCGTGCCATGATGGGATTCCTGGCGCGCTGGGCGCGGCGGTTGAGCTGGCGGGAGACGGCGCAGGTGTTTCAGACCAGTTGGGAAGCGGTGTATCGCTCGGTGGAATGGATGGTGCAATGGGGCTTGGCCCACCGCCCATTGCAAGGGGTAGAGTCGATCGGCGTGGATGAGATTCATTGGGGCCGGGGTCTAAGGGCCGATAACTTCCTGACGGTTATCTACCAGATCGATAAGCATTGCCGGCGGCTGCTCTGGGTGGGGGAACGCAGGTCGGAGGCGACCATCCGGCGCGGGCTCCAAGCGCTGGGACCGGAGGTGGTGAAAGGCTTGCGTTTTGTCTGCAGCGACATGTGGAAGCCCTACCTGAAAGTCATCGCAGCCCAAGCCGGGCAAGCGTTACATGTGTTGGACCGTTTTCACATCACGCTGCACTTGCTAGATTCCGGCTTTATGAAGAGCCCCGAGGGGTCTTTCGGCTCGATTCGTTCGCGCCGTTCTCGATCGCAACGACTGTTCGCCCGAATTCGTCTCGTGGCAATGAAGCTACACCGACTGGTCTTGAGGCTTTGGCGGTCGGGGCGGACCAGGGGAGTTTAGGACAAGGAAGGCTTGCTCACTTTTATTTGAAATGCTGTCCGGGTTTGTTTCACTTGTGTCTGGGCTGAAGGCGAACCAGCCCCTGGCGCGACATTCCATTTGTCACTGCAAACAAGGAGGTCGGGCACTGAACAAACTAGGCTACATTCTATTGGTTGACGACAATCAAGACGACATGGAGCTGACGCAGCGTGCGTTAACCCGCCACAAGCTCGCGAATGAGATTGTAGTGCTGAGAGACGGCGAAGAGGCGCTTGATTATCTCTACCACCGTGGCGATTTCGTCTCCCGAAATCCAGCACATCCGATTGTGGTTTTACTTGATGTCAAGATGCCTAAAATCGACGGTATTAAAGTCCTGCAGACAATGAAGAGTGATCCCACACTCCAGTCTATTCCAGTCGTGATGCTAACCTCCTCTCGACAGGGACCGGACGTTGATGAATGTTATCGGCTCGGAGCGAATGCCTATGTTGTCAAGCCCGTCGATTTTCAACAATTCACCGAAGCCGTCAAGACAATCGGAATGTTTTGGGCCGTAATTAACCAGGCATCTCCCCCGTCTTAAAGTGACTCGCGGCATGTCTCCGTGACCGTGGCAAAAACGTTTCCCACTCTAGAGGAGGACTACGGAAGTTCAGCCTCTGAAATACGGTCCAATGAAAGGATTAGACTCACGCTTCATGTGCGTCTTTCCGTTCAAATACCACAACAGTCCCACACTTGGGACAGGTTCGGCGAGCGGCAAAAAGGAGATCGAATTCAGGCGTGGATCTGAACGGCGGCAGCAACGGCCCAAAACGACCACTCTCTTCAAGACAAGCCTGGCACTGGACCGGGTTCGCGTTCGCTGGCTCAACTTTGCTGACTTTCTGCTCACCCAACGCAAAGAGCGATAACGGAAAGTGCCGGCGCGCCGCTTCAGCGAGCTGCTGGACAGCTTCACCAAACGTTTTGGCATTGCCTTCCGCGTGGTAGCCATTCATATTGTCGCCAAGTCCCCAATGAAAGCCCGCGTCCCAGAAGGTTTTTACCTCAAAGTTGATCTCACTGCCATAGATGGCTTCCAACATTTCCGACGGCGAGAAATTATCCATTGAATGTTGGATGCGGCTGCGGAAACCTGGTGTGTGGTCAAATCGCTGATAACAGAATAGCCGTCCCAAGAAGATTAAAACAAAAACGTTCATGCCATGAAGAGGCTGGTGGTGGGGACCTGCGAGGCACGCTGGCGACGGGCCGGTTCTTGTCTTGCCATTCTTTATGCTCTGTAAACTTCCTGCTTATCGTGACGCCCATGATGCACAAATTTTGAAAGTTATGCCCTGGGCCGGCACTCACAAGGGGCCCCAGGCCCTGTTCGATGTCTTTGCGGCTATCCAGCGCTTCTGTGACAATGAACACCTCATAGCCTTCTCCGAGAGCGCTCAGCACGGGATACGCCAGACAACCGGATGAAGTCCATTTTTGGGCAAAGGACCTCAAGACAAAGAAACGAGTGCAAATTCAATATTCGGCGGAGGAGTTCGTCGGGGCTTTGGCTGAACATATACATGACCGTTATCGGCACGCAATCCGCTATTTCGGACTGCTCGCCCCGGTTTCCAAGGGGCGAACATCTGCTGCGCTATTTATGCTATTGGGCCAGAAAAAGCGCTGTCGTCCGCGACGTTTGCGTTGGGCGGATTCGCTTAGAAAACACTTCGGAGTAGATCCCCTGCATGACAGCCGCGGTCAATCTATGCGTTGGGTTGTTCGGCTGAAACCAGTAAACCGTTAGCAAACCTCTAGATTCCCAACTGCCTGCGTCGCGGCAGGCGGTCGACCGCGTCTCAGTCGACGCCCGCCCTAACTCCCCTCAATTGCTAAATTTCACCGGATCACCCTTCAAAACGATCAACCGGAGCTAACCCGAACTCCTACTGGTGATTCCATGTGCCATCTGGTTCATGGGGCGAAATAACACTCAGGTCAAAAGGCCAAGATCTCATCTGCCGTTTACCCACCTGGAATGATTTTTTGTTTTTCCTATACATTTAACTTTGGACAGCCTCCCGTGCGGTACACAAATGGCTTGCGAAGCTTAAGCCACCGTCAAAACGATTCCTGCTCACGTTCTGAGCGGTCACTGCGGCGTGCGTCACGGGAATACGAACTGCACTATCATCAGGAGCGGAATCACCAGGGTAAGGACAACCTGCTGCTGTTCCCTTCCCCAGTTCGATCAGCAAATACGCGACAGGAGGATGTGCGATGTCGAGAACGACTGGGCGGACCGCTGAACTGAAATACTACGAGCACGAGACGGCATGATTACGCGGTCGACTTTTTTGACCCTACGTGCTGGTCCGACGAACATCAGGGAGTCGCAATTGAAATCTTCGATCCTAGCCGCCTCGAACTTATTGCGAATTCTAGCAACTCTCTTTTGGCAGGAACTTCCCGATTAATATATAAAATGCGCTTCGACCAGAGTTCCATCATTTCAGATAGCAACCTATCTGTTTTATCACCCTCAACACCAAATCGACGCATCAGCGCCTGGAAACTATCCAGGCCATTGGCGCCTTGCAATACCTGGAACATCTCCGATGAAATTTCATAAGACGGAGTTGCGAAATGCGGACTTTTCGCACTCTCAATGGCAAAATAAGTTTCGGCGGCGCTGGATTTGAACTGGGCCCTGGTTCGTTTTACTAGCTTCCGGGAAGGAGGCATACCCGGTACCGTGGTCAACACTGCTCTCCTTGTTTCTTCGGGCGATTTCTTCTGGATGTAATAGTCCCCGACCACCAAATAATCAATTCCCGTGGTCAGGAAACAGCCAACCGCTTCATCTACAGAGTCAACGATCGGTTCTGCATCGTTGTTAAACGAGGTATTGAGCAGGACAGGAACGCCCGTAAGTCGTTCAAATTCCCTGATCAGTTCCCAGTACTTGGGATTAGATGAGCGGGAAACCGACTGCACGCGCGCCGTTCCGTCGACATGTGTGGTGGCGCCGAGCAATTCCTGCGCGCTGGCGCGCACCTGTAACGCAAAACTCATGAAAGGAAATTCATCCTGGCCCGGAAGCACTTCAAAGAACTCCCCGATCCTCTCCTTCAAGACGGACGGAGCGAACGGGCGATACTCCTCCCGCTTCTTGACCATTTCGTTGATCCGCAATTTGTTTACGGTGGGGCGAGGATCTGCGAGAATACTGCGGTTCCCCAGTGCCCGCGGCCCGAACTCCGAACGGCCTTGCACCCATCCCACGACCGCCCCTTCCGCCAGTAGCTTGGCGGTCTTGCTTATGATATCGGGAACCCTCTCATATTTCAGAAATCCCGACCAGTGCTCCAAAGCAATTTCAACATCACGGTTCGCTCCTATGGCTGAGCCCCAGTATACGTGCGCCAGCTTCCCTGGACTGGCGAATGCGCCCTTTTCATAACACGCAGCCATCGCAGCGCCGAGCGCGCCGCCAGAGTCATGCGCCGCCGGTTGAACAAAGACTTCATCGAATAGCCCTGAATAAAGAATCTTGCCGTTCATACTACAATTATGCGCGACGCCACCTGCCATGCATAAACGCTTCTCTCCGGTGACTTCCCGGTAATGCCGCAGGACATGCATGGCGATGGTTTCAGTCATCTCCTGAAGGGCCGCAGCGAAGTCTTTATGTACCTGCAGGAAGGGGTCTCCCTTGCGCCGTGCTTGTACCGTCAGCCCCTCGGTATCCAGAGTAGCAAACCAGTTCATCAGGGGCTCCAACCGATAATTGCCGTCGGGCAAGAGCTTATAACATTGCTGGAACAGCTTTCTGAACTTTTCCGGGCGACCATAGGGCGCGAGGCCCATGACCTTGTACTCATCAAAACGGTCATAGCCCACCATCCGCATCAGCTTCTCGTACATTTGGCCCAGGGATTGTGAAATCTTAAAATCCTGCAGCTTTCTTAGCTGCCGTCCGTCCGCCACCATCACCATACCTGAACAGCCATCCCCATCCCCATCCACCGAAAATACCAGGCTTGTCTTAAAACCAGAGAACAGGTAGGCGCTCCAGGCGTGGGCGTAGTGATGATGGCAAAAATAGATCTTGTCCCTAACATCAATCCCGAATGCCTTTTGAAACATGCTGCTGAAGTGGCTCCGTCCATCCGGCGCCCGCATGTCTCTGGGGTTCTCCATGACCGCGTATCTGGCCCCCGAATCCGCATGAAACTCAGAGGTATTGGTAGCGATGAAGTCTATATCGCGGAGCGTACAATTGCCCTGTTGCAGGCAATACTGAATGGCACGCGCCGGGAAACAGTTCGAATGCTTGACGCGATTCAGCCGCTCTTCTTCAATTGCAGCAATGACCTCCCCGTCACGAATCAAGACGGCTGCGCCATCATGATGAGAGTACCCTGCAGGGTCATCTTCCTGCTCAAGCTTTTCGCCTCCATGAATTCCCATAACCAACATTGTTATTATTCCTCCCTCAACGATATTGAGACGGTTGACTTCACACTTACTATTACTGGGTCACAGTACAATCAATAGGACGTCTGCGGGACTGGCAGTAATACTATAAGGATGTTTGCTGTGTCAGGACGACGAATGGCCTGGTAACGCGGGCAACACGCCCTAATCGGGATCTTACGAGCAATCAAATTGGCGTTCTGCTGCAGGCAACAAATTCGTCCAGGGGTGCTTTTAGCCGTGGTCGCGGAAACCTTTTGAATAGAGACAGCCGTCATTCCAGATGTAATTTAGCCTGTCCCAGTCCACCACGCTGCTTATATCAGGAAAGAAACCTTTTCCCTTATGATTCGCGTTTGTATTGCAAAGCAGTGGAATGCCACTGAGTTGCTTATATTGAGTGAGAAGTTCATACAGCGAGGGATTCTGTTGCCTCGTGACCGTCTGCAATCGTGCGGTTCCATCCAAGTGGCGAATTGCCGGGGTCTTCGCGCCCCATGCGTCTCTTACCTTATGCTCGAACAGCATGTAGGGGTCGAGCGAACCAGGAGAGAATATCTCCGGGGCATCTTCCTCCAGGCATACCGGCGCTACCGGTCTATAATCTTCTCGAATCTTAATTTCGTTCAGAAACTGTTTTGTCCGATCATGGCTGGGCGCAGCAAGTATGCTTCGGTTTCCTAGCGCTCTCGGCCCCAGCTCAGCCCGGCCATTGAGAAACACAATCGGTTCACCCGAATGATGAATCAACGATGCGAGGTCCTTGAGTGTGCACGGGGTCGTCGACCATGCTCCGTTGAGTTTCTGCACACCGGCTATGGGAGGTCCAGAATACACGTTCCAATCCAATACCTCCGATTCCCCGCTCTTTACCAGCTCACAGCATGCAGTGCCGATTGCGCTGCCGGAGTCATTTGGAAATGGCGGCACCCACACATAATTAAAGATACCCGCATCCCGCAGGGCACTGTTCCACTTGATGTTCAAGGCGCATCCACCAGCAAAACATAGGTTTGCGTCCTTGCCGTCAAACTTCCTGACCTGCTCTCCGATAGTGTTCACAAGTAAGTCCTGCATAAACTGATGAAGGCTCGCAATCATATCTGCAGGAGCGATATTGTTTCTGATGCTATATGCCTTGGCTCGAGTGACAAAGGCTTTGGTGATGATCGCAACCAGCAAAGGATTTAGCGGCTGGCGATTCGTCTCTCCAATCGCGCCATTCAGGATTTTGCTTAACTCGCTGCTTACTTCCGGCAGTGGCTTCCCTAACGCAGCATAAGCCATTGCCTTACCTGCGATTGAGGGATCGAGTGGCCCATCACTGAATGGCTTGTACTCGTGGGGAAACAGAGTGTAAATTGAGCCGAGCACAGGAAATAGTGGGCCAAGATTGCGAGTCTGTCTGTATTGAGGATCATGATGGAACAATTGGGGTGGCATGACACCATCCCACACCAACACGAAGGATCTCGCTTTTGCTTCCGCAAAGGGACTCGTGCAGTAAGCGCTGAATAAATGGCCGGAGACGTGCCGGTAACTTCGATATTTCAGACCAGTGCCCTGCAATCTGAAGTCGTTCGCCTCCAAAACATCTTCGTTTGTCAGAAGATGGCCGTACCCTGAAAGGCTGAGTTTGACGCGGCTAGTGCCGTTGAGCTGGACGTGGATATCAAATTCATTTTTCTCGACCGTCGGTGGGTCCCACTCTCTTCCCCATCCATCCAACACGAGCCGGTCGATCATTTCCAGGCTGTAACCATACTGAGAGAGGAGAGCATTGATTTCAGGAAGCCCAAGCATAAGCACGCTATGTCGCTTGTTGTTATTCAGCTTTTCACTCTCATAAGAAAAAACCATTTTATTTCCATCGATCAGAGCAATGGCCCCGTCGTGGGTAAGCTTGATTCCGCAGATAAGCATATTCGGATCTCCCTGTACGTGCCGAACAGGAATGTAAGTGGCTAGGACTGCCCAAGCGGTTTGGCAGCCGGCATAGCATTCATGTGTGCATGAACCGTTGGGCGAGAAGGGTGTTTTGGATCTGGTATTTGCGAAAATTGCAGCAAGAACAGATCGTGCGGATCAAGATCGAAGCCGCTTCCCATTATGACACTCGTGCTGAATATCCGTGTAAAGCGACCACTTCGGTCCCAACGTCAATTCGGGAAGAAAAAAAGGAAGGAAGGCAATCGACATGAGAGAGAGGCAGAATACGAACTCTCCCAACGTTCGACTCAATCGCCTCTCTGCAGGCTCTTAAACTGCCAAGCATATCCGGCGCGACCGCTACCTTTGTTTTCAAAATATCAAGATAGCTGATGTCCAGCCAGCGTATTATGGAGCCATCCAGGTCCCTGACGCCATCCACACTGGTCAGATAAATGAGAGCATCAGCACACCAGGCTTTCGCACAAGCACTCGCCAGCTTGTCGGCATCAAGCAAGCAATGCTCCCCCCCCGACGCCAACGCCACATTGGAGATTACAGGCACTCCACGATTGCCGCAAATGACTTCAACCCATCGGGAATTCATATTGGCGAGTTCCATCACATCGCCGCCGCCGGCAGGATGGCTCCTTCGGATTTCACACATCCCGCCATCCGCTCCACAAATTCCTAAAGCAGGTATTGCGGCACGGCTCAGAGTGGCAACCAGATTTCGGTTTTCGGTTTCAGCCTGCACCATGGCAGTACCACAGAGCTTAGCTGCGCGAGTTTCTCCTTCCTCGATTTCCGCTCTTTCTGTATGTCCGCCATGCACAATGGCCACCGAATGGGAATCCTGAAACAAACACGCAACTGCACGCGCAAATTTCATGGCACACTCGTGGTTCTCCGGCAGTCTAGTTATCTTGATTACAATCTTCATGGCTTGTCAGCAGACTCGATTGCCCTTGTTAGCAAACTCACGAATGCAACGAATAAGGCCTGCACATGGAGGCAACTACACGTCGTTTGCCCTTATACGGCGACCTTCCATGCGACACCAGCATGTTATCGAGAATCAAGACATCCCCGGCACGCCAGTCAAAGGTGACCATTTCAGCCTCGAACGCATTTCGAACATCTTCGAGATCGGCTTCCTCAATTGGCGAACCATCTCCGTAGAGAGCATTGCGAGGCAGGTCCTCCTCTTTGAACGTCTCCTTCAACAGTCCACGGGTTCTGGCATCCTGGCTCGAGGGATGAAACAGGTGCGCCTGGTTGAACCACACCAGCTCGCCTGTGCGGGGATGCTTTGCGAACGCCTGACAGACCTGTCTGGTTCTCAAAGTACCAGAGCCTGCCCATTCATACTCAATGTCGTGTTCGCGACAGTATTGCTCGACCTCAGAACGGGACTCAGTCTGGAACACAGTCTGCCAAGGCAGATCTATATCTTCGTGATAATTGCGAACATACATTACCTGTTTATCCATGAACTTCTTTCGGACCAGGGGGTCGATGCGTTGTGTGACCTTAACGGTATCCGCGAGCGGCGTCTGCCCCCCGCCTCCATCCGCCGGAAAGACGCATAAGAACAAGATCAGCAAAGGCCAGTCCCTCTGATACGCGTTTTCGTTGTGCATAGGAATGCTTAGGCCCGCAGGATACTCGGTCGCGGTGTAAACGCCCCCACCCAGATCTGATCGCGGCGTGGAGCGATATTGGTAATTCAGCGGGTCCCCAGACAGTTGCTTTACGACCTCCCTAAGCTGGGATTCGCACTCGGCGGGCGTGGTCAAACCCCGGAGTAACACTGCGCCCCCAGAATCCAGCCTTTCGTCCACCACGCCCCTGTTCTTACTCAGCCACTCGCACATATTCTCTGATGTATTGGGTTCGATCACGAACGGAAGTGTGTCACTCATATGGCCTTGCCTCATCAATGGAATCAGGGATGCTTATTCTCGTTTACTGAAAGGATCGACGACGATTCATGAAAATGATTGGCGGTGAGATCGAACATCTGCGCGAATTGTGCCAAGCGAAAATGGAATTCAGCGCTGAGCATAGGAGGAGACAAGCTCAGTTCCCTGATAACTCTTGCCACCCGGAGACTCGAGTAGAATCTCCTTCTCTCCAAAGAGTCTTTCAGCCACTATGCCGCGCTCCTTGCAGGCACGGACCAGACGGTCTGAATCGACGATCGGCCGGGATTGATCGGTGTATTTGATGCTCATGATGTGATTCAGCCATGGCTCCTGGCCCATCGCGTAGACATACAGCTCCTTGCAATTGAAAAGGTTAACGATATTCAAGGCCTGCTCATAATTGGAGCCTGCGAGCCGGCGGGATTCGTCCATGGCCCGTTCAAGCCGCTGAGTCAACAGCGGACCGTAAAGCCAACTCAGGGGCGCGCCGTCACACTCCATCCCCAGAAACAGGGCCTGTACATCGCCGACATGGCCATGAAGATGCTCGTACAGTCTCGGTTCTATATTGCATGAGTCCGCCGCGAACAATAGTGCATGCGGTTCGATTCGAACGAGCCATGCCATTTTGCTCTTAATATCGAGATCGGCATGTTCGCCGAAGAAGGGCAGACCGGTAATGCGAGTGGCTCCGTCCCGTATCTCTTCCATCTCGGCTATTTCGATCACATTCTTGAACCCACAATTCTGCAGGAGGAGTTTGAGGGAGGGATCCTGCAGTTGCCCCCCTCCACACCTCGGAACAACAATATTCTTTATCTTGTGCCGAATTTGCAGCAAAGTCTCGAAGAGCACGTGGTCCTGGTGGTTGTGAGTTATCAATACGTAATCGATCTGATCCGGCAGGTCCGTATAGGTGTAGCGTGAGATGCCACTCTCGTACGTATAGCTAAGGACGGGGTCGAACAACATGCTGGTCCCCTGCGATTCAATCAGGATGCACGCATGGCCAAAGTAGCGCCAGCGTACGCCCGGACCCGTATAAGGAACATACGGGGCAGGAGGCTCCGAGGTGAGAAAGGAGCGCATGAGGCTGTCCTTGCTGCCGGGAACCTTCAACATTTCCTTTATTTCGTACCACGGGCGGGGGCTTGACTTGAGCCGAAACAGATCGTCAATGACCTCTTGATCGAAAGATAATCGGAGATGCAAGCTGTCGTCGGATTCGAGTCTTGGGGTACTGAGTACGAAGGGACGATCATCCTGCGAGATGCCGGAAAGCATCAGGCTTTGCTGGGACCGATCGTAGTACCTGGATTTGTAGAGAAGCGGTTCGACAATCCGGAATGAAGGATGATTGTTCAGGTCATAGACCAACTCGACGTATCCACGAAGAATATCGGGCACTTTGGCGTAAAGGGGCTGAAGGCTGTATCCCCTGGCACTGTCCCGGAGCATAGCATCGAGATCACTGAGTGCCCGCGAAAGTTCGATGAGGTGGCTTCGTTCTGTCTTGATGCGATCCCGCAATGTACGAATCTCGTCTACCCGCTTGCCCCCGTGATCAATGAACGGACCGCCTGCCATTTTTGGATTGGCCACTGCGTTGGCGTGGACTTGCGGCGCATTAATGTAGGAATCCATAATCTTGAGGTGCCGTTCTGTGATATTTCTGGAGGCAGTGGCTGGGGGAATCAAATGAGACCAAGCGTACCAGTGATCAATTAGTGGCTCGACCTGTATGTTCTGCCGCAAATAGAATTTCTCGTCATTTCGCATATTTTTGGGCCTCTCTTAAAGTGCCTGGCAACTCGTCGCCATGAATTATTGTGGTGATACCAACGGGACGCCAGAGCGCCGGCGCAGTGCCAACGGCGGAGTGCATTGCGTCCCACTCACGCTCTCGGCGGCGTTGCCATCCATGGCTCCGGCTGGCAGGGGAGAGCGGCTGACCCGAAACGACTCGATTTCTCCGAAGAGGCACAAGAATTCCGGGAATAATTGATCGGTCATGTCAGCGACCATCGTTTCAAACGTCTGCACGCCGGGAAATTCGGGCATCGGCCAGTTCACGGTGACTTCGTTCAGGCCGTCCACCACGCGTTCCCCCGGGATGCTGATGTCCCAGGCAGTCCATTCTCGCCCGCAAGACAGTTCGGCCTCGCAACGGCCGTTGACTTCCACGCGAACAGCGCCCTCATCCAAATGCGGCAACCGGCAACTGAAGTGCATCTGCGCCTGGTAGCCACGCTCACCGACGAACACAAAGCGCGACTCACGCCAATAGGCCTTGTAGTGGTGGTTATCCTGGTTGTCGGCCGAAGCGATAGTTCCTTCACGACGCATTACCAACCCAATCGCGTCCTGAAGCGACAAGGACGACGAGCAGTAGTAATCGTCCAGCAGATTAACCTCCCCGCTGGTGAAGCTATGTTCTTCCCGGCGCAGCCGATCAAGCGTCTCCTGCGCGTTGATTCCAACCGTCTTCAACGCAGCCACGATTCCATCGAGCAGGACTCGATCCAACTGTTGCCGGTTGTAGTGAAGCAGGTAATGGCGGAGCAACGATGATCCGGATTCAGCTATCTTCGCGGTGGCAGCGCACATCAGCATGGGCGCACGGCGCGTCTGAATCTCCAGAAAGCTGTTCATGACCTGGGCCAGGTGCGGCGCCAAGCGGACAGCCTTCAAGCAATAATGGTGGACAAGGGCGGAAGGCTGCCACCAGTGCGCGTTATGAATGGCTGCCAGGAAAGCCGCTTCCCCATCAACCTCCGGAGGAGGAGTGACTACGGCAGGCGCAAGGTCCTGCCAGGATAAATCAACGCCTTTGATAGCCCGGAGAACGCACGACGCCGCGGCAGCCATGGTGATACGGATGCCCTCTACCGTCAAATGACAATAGTCGAGAAAAAGCTGGCGGCCGGGAAGTTCCCCGCCCAGGTAATCCGCGAATAACCGGGGGCTATCGACGACCAAGTCACCATGTCTTACCGCTTCTTCCCTTAGTACCTCCTGGCTGAGCGATATCGTTCCCGGTGAAATGCTCAAGCCACCATACCATTGAACGGCATCGCGCGCCGATTCCAGATAGAGCCGGGCAGTGGCGAAGTCGTTCTGCCGTAAGCTGCACTCGGCCAGAATCTGCCATGCTGCTACGCTGGTGCCGTGATCCAGGTCCACCGCCTTCCGGGCCAGCTCCGCAGCCGACTGCAATTGACCTCCTGCAAGCGCCTCACCGGCCTTATAAAGCAGAGAAAGCCATTCGCGATTGGCCCCTTCCGGCAAGTGCGGGGCGTTCGTGGGAGGAATACGCCAGTCAGCAAGATTGAATTCGGGAACAATCCAGATCAGGGGTATGCCCTGCGCCCGGTACGCCGAGGAAACGTCCCGCGCAATGGTACGAACCTTCCGACGAAGCCATTCCGAACCAACATCCTTCAGGCCAGCCAAGCCGCTTTGGCACAAAGCCTCATGCATCTCGGTCTTGCATTCCTCGGGGCAGACAGGGCAACGCCAATTGTTGCCGGAGAAGATAATGACGGCGTCCGGTTCGAGGGCGAGCGCAGACAGCGCCAGGTCCACTACCCCAAAACTCAGATTTGTCCGGGCTAGATCGATGACCTCCACCTGGTCTTTACCGATACGGGCTTCCAATATCATGCTCAGCGCAAGAGCCGGCGTGAATTGGGGTTCATACAGATAGCCTCTGGCTACCGATTCCCCAATCAACAATACGCGCAGTTTCGGCCCCTTCTGCTCGATTCGCTGAACGTTGGCCCACAGGAGCCAATCATCAATCGCACTGAGGCTACGGACAAAATGGGAGGCGCCATTTTGGGCCTGCCGCTCCCAAATGCCGACTCTTTCTGCGTTCGCATATTCGCCGACAGCAGTAGCATTGTCCCGGATCCCGGATGCGCGAGTATGCCTTCCAAGCAAGCCAGCCAGCCGCAACATGCCGGTCAATTCCTGCTGGTCCGGCGACATGGCGCTACGAGCCAACCGATTGGCCAGCGATTTGAGTAACTCGGGGGGGCGACCATCTGACAGTTTTGAGTTCATTGCACTCTTTTTCCAGAAGCCGTGAAGTCATGCCCCGTTACAAGTTTTAGAGAAAGACACATTTTCTATTCGGTCAAAGAAACCAGCGTTAGCAGTATTATTTCTACAAACCGCGATAGGACTTATGTCGCCACCGCTGGTTCCGTCGTGCCATGGCACTCATTAGAATTATTGTGGCGATGGCAAAGAGACACCAGAGCGCCGGCGCAGTGCCGGGGGCGGAGTGCGTTGCGTCCCACTCGCGCTTTCGGCGGCGTTGCCATCCATGGCTCCGGCTGGCAGGGGAGAGCGGCTGACCCGAAACGACTCGATTTCTCCGAAGAGGCACAAGAATTCCGGAAACAATTGATCGGTCATGTCAGCGAAGATCGTTTCAAATGCCTGCGCACCGGGAAATTCGGGCATCGGCCAGTTCACGGTGACTTCGTTCAGGCCGTCCACCACGCGCTCCCCCGGGATGCTGATGTCCCAAGTAGTCCAGTCCCGTCCGCACAGCAGTTGGGCCTCGCAACGGCCATTGACTCCCACTCGAACAACGCCCTCACCTAAATGCGGCAACCGGCAACTGAAGTGCATCTGCGCCGGATAGCCACGCTCACCGACGAACATAAAGCGCGACTCCCGCCAATAGGCTTTGTAGTATTGGCTGTCCTGGCTGTCTTGTGAAAACCGCGTTTCCTCGCGACGCATTACTACGCCAATCACTTCCTGAAGCGACACAGACGACGCGCAGTAGTAATCATCCAGCAGATTAACCTCCCCGCTGGTGAAGCTGTGTTCTTCCCGGCGCAGCCGATCGAGCGTCTCCTGGGCGTTGATTCCAACCGTCTTCAACGCAGCCACGATTCCATCGAGAAGGATTCGATCCAACTGTTGACGGTTGTAGTGGAGCACGTATTGGCGGAGCAACGATGATCCGGATTCAGCTATCTTCGCGGCGGCCGCGCACATCAATATGGGCGCACGGCGCGTCTGAACCTCCAGAAAGCTGTGCATGACCTGGGCCAGGTGGCGCCAAGCGCGAACCGCCTTTAAGCAATAATGGTGGACAAGGGCGGAAGGCTGCCACCAGTGCGCGTTATGAATGGCTGCCAGGAAAGCCGCTTCCCCATCAACCTCTGGAGTCGGACCGACTACGGCAGGTACTAGATCCTGCCAGGATAAATCAACGCCTTTGATGGCCCGGAGAACGCACGAGGCCGCAGCAGCCATGGTGATACGGATGCCTTCTACCGTTAAATGACAATAGTCGAGATAAAGTTGGCGGCCGGGAAGTTCCCCGCCCAGGTAATCCGCGAATAACCGGGGGCTATCGACGATCAGGTCGCCGTGTCTTGCTGCCTCTTCCCTCAGTATCTCCTGGCTGAGCGATGTCGTTCCCGGTGAAATGCTCCAGCCGTCGTACCACTGAACGGCATCGCGCGCCGATTCCAGATAGAGCCGGGCAGTGGCGAAGTCGTTCTGACGTAAGCTGCACTCGGCCAGAATCTGCCACGCTGCTACGCTGGTGCCGTGATCCAGATCCACCGCCTCCCGGGCCAACTCCGCAGCCAACTGCAATTGGCCTCCTGCGAGCGCCTCACCAGCCCGATCAAGCAGAGAAATCCATTCGCGATTGGCCCCCTCGGGCAAGTGCGGGGCGTTCGTGGGAGGAATACGCCAGTCAGCAAGATTGAATTCGGGAACAATCCAGACCAGGGGAATCCCCCGCGCCCGGTACGCCGAGGAAACGTCCCGCGCAATGGTCCGAACCTTCCGGCGCAGCCATTCCGAGCCGGCATTCTTCAGGCCAGCCAAGCCGCCTTGGCACAGAGCCTCATGAATCCCGGCCTTCCATTCCTCGGGGCAGACAGGGCAGTGCCAATTGTTGCCGGAGAAGATAATGACGGCATCCGGTTCGAGCGCGAGCGCAGACAGCGCCAGGTCCCGTACCGACAAACCAAGATTCGTCCGGGCGAGATCAATGACCTCCACCTGGTCTTTACCGATGCGGGCTTCCAATATCATGCTCAGCGCAAGAGCCGGGTTGAACTCGGGGTCTAGCAGACTTCCTCTGGCTACCGATTCCCCGATCAACACTACCCGCAGTTTCGAGTTCTTCCCTTCGATTCGTTGAACGTTGGCCCAAAAATACCACTCATCAATTGCGGCGAGGCTACGGACAAAATGGGAAGTGCCATTTTGGCCCTGCCGCTCCCAGATGCCGACTCTTTCTGCGTTCGCATATTCGCCGGCAGCCATCGTATTGTCCCGGAGCCTGGATGGGTGAGTGTACCTTCCAAGCAAGCCAGTAAGCCGCAACATGCCAGTCAATTCCTGCTGGTCTGGCGACATGGCGCTACGAGCCAACCGATTGGCCAGCGATTTGAGTAACTCGGGCGGCCGACCGTCCGACAATTTTGAGTTCATTGTACCCCTAGAGCAGCGTGTAGACGTTAGCACTGATGGCGCCGCCACCGGTGCGTTTTTTGTATGCCAAATGTGCCTGAAATTCCCAGAGTGGAGGAATTCCTGAACGTTCAAGGATGCAGTCTTCCACCACGAGCAAGTCAATCTTCGAGCGCACGAAGCACATCATGGCATCGAAGGCCGTGCAGACAATAGGCTCGCCCCGCATGTTGAAAGACGTATTCAAGAGGATAGGACAGCCGGTTGCTCGATAAAACTCCTCCAGCAAAGCGGCAAATCTCGGATTCGTATTCTCATCAACCGTCTGCACCCGTGCTGAGCCATCCACGTGCGTGATGGAAGGAAGAGGGATTCCGGAAATCACACCACAGGTCTCCAGCATGAAAGGTGAAGCATGATCCAGCGCAAAGTGCTCCTGCGTCCGAGACGCAAGCACTGCGGGAGCAAAGGGGCGAAACGCTTCGCGCATCTTTATCAGTGCATTGATCCGATCACGCATGTCCGGGCGCCGGGGATCTGCCAGGATCGACCGTGCGCCCAGAGATCGTGGACCGAATTCCATCCTTCCCTGGCACCAGCCCACCACTTTACCTTCCATCAACTTCTGCACGGTATAGCGCAGCATCTCCGAAGTGCGCCCGGCGAAATCCTGGAATTGAGCGGAGGATGCCTCCAGCAAGCGCCGCACGCTTAAGGAGGAGTTGGCAGGGCCGAGATAAACGTGATCCAGCTTTCTGATTGGAGCCTCCTTTTTGCGGCGCACGTGAGCAACCGCCGCAGCTCCGATCGCACCGCCGGCATCTCCCGCGGCGGGCTGCACAAACAGACGACGAAAGGGGCCTTCCTTCAAGCAGCGGCCATTGGCAACCACATTCAGGGCCACGCCACCAGCCATGCACAGATTGTCGCTCGGTACGCGACTGTGAAGAAACTTCACCTTTTCCAAAAGGACTTCTTCCAGTACAACTTGTGCACTCTTTGCAACGTCCATGTGGAACGAATCGAGTTCCGATTCAGCGCTCCGAGCGGGCCGTTCAAGCAGCGCACATAGTTCCTCCGAGTACATGGAGTCTTCTTTGAGAAAGGAAAAATACTTTAAGTCCAGCCTATATTGCCCGCCAGGACCCACTTCGATCAGCTTTCGGATGCGGTCCACATACAGGGGCCGGCCATAAGGAGCGAGTCCCATGACCTTGTATTCTCCTTCATTCACCTCGAAGCCCAGATATGCAGTAATGGCGCTATAGAAGAAACCAAGTGAATCAGGAAAATCGACCTGTTCGAAGCGCTGTATTTCGGACCCGCTGCCGGAGCCATACGTCGTAGTCGGCCAGTCGCCCACGCCGTCAACGGTCAAAATCGCCGATTCACTAAACCCCGAAAAGTAATATGTGCTCGCCGCGTGCGAAAGGTGATGATCGACAACCTCAATCGGGCCGTTGTATCCGAACCGGCGAATGAAGTCCTGGGGTGATCGCCTGGTCAGACGATCGGCGGTGGCGTCCAGACGGTCCGGTGAGATATCCGGAATCAAGCTCATCCATATCTGACGGCCCAGTTTCAGACAAGGATCTTCGTAATAGGCAATACAATCCAGGTCTGCGAGCGAAATCCCCCCGGCCTCCAAGCAGTAGCGAAGAGCTTTGCGCGGAAAAGATTTGTCGTTCTTTACCCGTGAAAACCGTTCTTCCTGAACGGCAGCCACAAGGACACCATCCTGGAGCAAGCAGCAGGCGGAATCATGATAGCCGGCAGAGATGCCCATGATGTTACATTGACTGCTCTTGGCCCGCTTCGTAATCGTCATACCGGGATGATCGCCTCTTCGGACAACTTCGGTTCTCATTTTCTGCCTGTCTCCCTGGAGATATGATTCGGTGTAGGTTATTCGGCGCTAAATTACTATGACGGCCAACAGGTTGGCATGCGACGGGGCAAGAGGTCGCGCCATGAAAGTGTTCCAAAACGGGGATGCCAAAGTCATTCGTTCCGCTTGAGCCGATTCTAAAAGCAAACCGTTAGAGAGGGAGTTGGGTCAAGCGGTCATTCATTACGCAGCGCCGTAATCGGATCGGTGCGCGTTGCCCGCCACCCTGGAAGGAACGCGGCAATCAGAGCGGTTCCCAAAAGCAGCAGAGTAACCGTTGCAAAACTCACAAAGTCGGTCGGCCGCACGTGGAACAACAAGCTCGACAGCAGGCGAGTCAGACCCAGGGCGCATAGAACTCCGATGGCCAGACCGCTGGCAGCCAGCAGCAAGCACTGTCCTACTATGAGTCCCAGGATATTACCCTTCTGCGCCCCCAGTGCAATGCGAACCCCCAACTCGGCAGTCCGCTGAGTCACCGAATAGGCAGTCACTCCGTAGATGCCAATCGCCGCCAACACGAGCGCAATGACGGCGAACAAAAACAACAAAGAGGTGTTGAATTGCTGCTGAACCGTCGATGTAGAAACCAACTGGTCGAGAGTCATGATTTGATTCACAACCAGGGAAGGGTCGACCGATCCCAACTCCCGGTGCAGAGTGGCGGCGAGGTTGGCCGCAGGCACGTTACTTCTGACAACAAGCCAGTATCGATAATCATTGTAATCCTGGGCGAGTGGCGTGTAATAGACAAATTCCGGATCTCCGTTCAGGCCTGTATACTTCACATCCGCTACAACGCCGACGATTGTCCGCAGAGTTTTCGAGCTGTTGGTGTCGGGTGAACCCTGCCGCAACGATTTACCGATCGGGTCATCGTTAGCGAAATACCGTTTCGCCAGGGCTTGGCTGATGATGCAGACTCGTGGCGCGTCGAGATTGTCTCCGTCCGTGAAAAATCTTCCCTTGATAAGCGGGACCTGAAGAGCGCGGAAGTAATCAGACGTCACCTGGGGTTCAGTGGAAGCAGGAAAACCTTCCACGGTCCAGGGCTGCCCTTCGATGATAAAAGAGTCCCAGTTCCCTCGTTTGTGAGGCGGAATGCTGGTTGAAAGAGCCGCTGCCTCAACGCCAGGCACATGTCGAACGTGATCGACCAGGCCCAGGAAGGTCCCGATTGCGGACGGATCATTGGGAACGAACCGGACGGCACTGCGCGATACTTGCATCGTGAGAACGTTTTGGGGCGCCGCTTGTGCACCCATGTTGACCCGCTGCAAGCGAATGAAGCTCTGCAGGAGCAGTCCGGCACCGGTCAGCAGCACAAACGCGAAGGCAACCTCGGCCACAACCAGAATATTGCCAGTACGCCGTTCGCCGGCGGAACCGGCGCTGGCGTTGCTGCGTTCCTTGAGAGCGAAATTCAGATCAGTTCGCCTACTGTGCAAAGCGGGCACCATGCCAAACAGCACTCCAGTGATCAACGAAACAACCAATGTGAAAAGAAGGACCGTTCCCTCAATATGGACGTCTCCGATACGGGGTAGATTGCCCGGATTCCAGGCCGCAAGCAGGCGAATGCCTCCGTAAGCAAATGCCAGTCCCAGAACCCCGGCTATCAAAGAGAGCAAACAGCTTTCCGTCAGCAACTGCGCAACAATTCTCCCTCGGGTGGCGCCCAGAGCACTGCGCAGCACGATCTCGCGGTTCCTGGTAACGGCCCGAGACAGCAAAAGGTTGGCGACATTAGCGGCGGCGATCAAAAGGACGAACAATACCGCACCCAGCATGATCATCAGCAACGGACGGACGCTGCCAACCATGGACTCACGGAGGGAAACCACTGGAAACGACAAGTGGGAATACCGTTTAGGATACTGCCTCTCAATATTCCGGCCAAGAGTATCGAGTTCGGCCTGCGCCGTAGCCATTGAAACCCCAGGCTTCAGCCGGCCCAAGCCATATTGATGGAACTGTCCACGGGGCGCAGGGCCGATCCGCTGATTGACCCAGATTTCGGATTCCGCGGGATAATGAAACGAAGCAGGCATAACACCGATGACCGCGGCTTGAATATCCTGTAACTGAATCACCTTTCCCAGGATGTCGCGGCTCCCGCCAAAATGGCGCTTCCAGAGGTCTTCACTCAGGACAACCAGGCGCGGCGCACTCGAAGAGTCATCTCCAGGTTGCATGACGCGTCCGAGCAGAGGAGCCACCCTCAACGTAGAAAAGAAACCAGCGGAAACAAAGGATCCACTGACCGCTTCCGGTTCACCGGGGGAGGTGATGTCCACGCGGATGTTGTAGTAAAGCGTTGGGTCCTCGAAACTTCGCTGTACTTCCTTCCAGTCGTTATAATCCGCCATCCCCATCATCCCGTGATCCAGGCCCTGAGGAGAAAAACGGGCATAGACTACAGCCAGACGGTCGGCTTCCGGATACGGTAGAGGCTGCAACAATATGCCGTTGACAACGCTAAATATCGCGGTGTTCGCGCCGATACCCAAAGCCAATGCCATTATCGCCAGAAACGTGAAACCAGGCGACTTGGTCAACATCCGCACGCCAAATCGAATGTCCGCTAACAGGTGCTCTATCTGTCTTAACATGCGAGTAAGGATACCAATTCCGGTGACAATATCAAATGCATTATCAAATGCATTTTAGTTAGACGAGTGCGCGACAGGAAAGTGAGCTTTTGCACCAATCTCCAATGTTTGAATAGATATCTGAAGCTATAGAACCAAGCAATTGCAAGGAACATCTCACAAACTGGTTTCCTGCGGGCCGATGAGACGGCTAAGGTTCCCAATTTCGGAGCGGCCTCCACTGGGATGGTGTTTCACTAAGCCCTGGCGATTGCTACCTCAGCCACCGGCAAAACGTCCTGGGCATCTATGTAATCGTCAAACCAGCAGGCGCTGGAATCACATGGGAACATCAGCATTTCGCTATTCCGCGCCAGGATGGGCGAGCGGTGACGGCGAAAGATGATTTGATTGCCATATTTTCCGACCACCTCGATTTTTCCACTCTTATGGGACATGCACAATCGTGCACTATTGGCAACTCCGGAGAGCCTGGCGCGGGCCTGTTCGAGAATGGCCAGGGCCTCTTCCACCGGAACCACAAAGTTCTTATTGCCAGCAGTCGGGCGGCAGATGAAGAGATAGTAGGGAACCACGCCGAGAGACGACAGCCGTCCGAATAATTGGGCAATGACCTCTGCGTTGTCGTTGACCCCACGGAGGATCGGTGACTGATTGAAGGTCGTTGCGCCGGCTTGTTGCATCAGAAGAATCCCGTGAACGGCCTGCTCGGTCAACTCCCGCGGATGATTGAAGTGGGCCATCAGGTAGATCCGTTTTTCAGGTGTCGTATACCGCCGTATCATATCCAGCAGAGACGGGTCACCGATGATCCGGGACGGATTGAAGGCCGGTATCTTGCTGCCAATGCGAATGATCCGCACATGGTCAATGGCAGCCAGTTGTGCGATGATGCGCTCCAACTTGCCCGTTGACATGATGAGCGAGTCGCCACCACTCAACACGACGTTGTTGATTTCGGGATGAAGGCGAATATATTCAACCGCACTGCTGATGTCGTTGATAGTTTCGTCATTGTCCTGGGTGAATAACCGTTTGCGAAAACAGAAGCGGCAATAGGCCCCGCACACATTGTTTACCAGCAAGAGCGCTGCGTCTTGGTATTTGTGCTCCAGGCCGCGCACCACGGTGTAGGAGGCCTCCTCGGAGGCGTCCCATGCGCCGAACTCCTCGAGTTCCTGGATGTCAGGCATGACGATCCGGCGGATAGGATCATGCGGGTCATCCCAGTTGATGAGAGACTGATAGTAGTCATTGGTACGGAAGGCGAACTTTTCGACCACTGGATCCAGTTCACTTCGCTGCTGTTCATCCAGCTCAGCGATCTCCGAGAGCGCCGTG
>Ga0210400_10001201_pt1 | contig 26085 bp, 44 predicted proteins | sample IncBWH26MmetaG_FD_155456 | JGI IMG/M metagenome (GOLD analysis project Ga0210400, IMG submission 155456) | Forest soil microbial communities from Barre Woods Harvard Forest LTER site, Petersham, Massachusetts, United States - Inc-BW-H-26-M | ecosystem: Environmental > Terrestrial > Soil >...
GCTTGCAACTGCGTTTCCAACTGCGCTCATGCTCCTATCGTACGCCAAGCCAGCGCTTTCGTCGAAACCACCACGCTGCGAGGCCTCCGGTGCCCACTATAAGGAGCACCCAAGGCCACGCGGAACCGCTGGGCGGAGCGGGCGGCGTCACTGGTCCGGAGCCGGCCGGCATGTACCACGCGCGTATGAGATGGCTGGATTCGCCCGGCAGCCACCACGGAGCGGCCCAAGGAATTGTATCGCCTCCGCGCGTAGCTCGCGCGATGGTCGCGACGAACCTGTATCCATGCGCGGGCGTCATGCCTGGCAACGCTGCGTTGTCCTGGTAGTCCTGGATGACGAAGCCCTTGCCGGCGAGCAGGCCTTTGATGTCGGCAGCGGTGTGCGAAGACTTCACCTCCGCTTCCGCGGAGTACCAGCCTGGTACGACCGTCAGGTCTTTGCCCTGCGCTAGCTCTGTCCAGGTCATCGACGCTTCTCTATGAGCCGGCCACCGGTTTCGCTCCATACGCGCTTCAGTGCGGAGCTGTACGCCTGCTTCGTAGCCCAAGCCCAGATACCGATGCCGATTGCTGCTGCTCCAGTGACAACGACAGCACCGGTAGCGACCTTGCCAGCAGTCGACGTCGTAGTGCTTGCGTTGGCACCACCTACGACAGGAGGCTGACGAACGATACCTACGACGTTGAGCGGCGGCGTGTATGGACCGTCGTTCACGTCGATCGTCTGCCCGTACTCCTGCATCGTCAGCGAGACGTTGGCGACCGGTTGAAACGCAGACTGCACCAGCGCGTTCTCGGTCATGCGTCCGAAAACTGAGTCTTGCTTGAACATCGGGACGAGATCGGGGTCGAGCGTAGGGACGAATATCTTCGTCGAGTTGTGTCCGACCGTGCCTGCATTCCAGAGCGCCACGATGCCGGTAAGAATCCACTCGTTCGGGTAGGTCGGTTTGCAGTTCAATCGATCGGCAGTGTTCTGCGCGAGAGCGGCGACGACGAGCGTAGCGAAACTCCCTGGTGGATATGGAATGCCGTTCGGAAAAGTAGAGGCGACGATCTGCGCTGGCGTCCAAGTGCCCTGCGTGTTGAAGCAGCCTGGCTTCGCAATCAGACCGATGGCCTCGAGCCCCTTTGCGATGCCGAGCGCGATGGCGTCGAGAATGAGAAGTGCCCCACCTAGCAACGGTCCGACAGCGGGAATTAGAGAGAGACCGCCGGCAACGGCGGTGATGGCCGCCTGATTGTCGGCGTCGCTGTTTGGGTCGTAGCCGTTCTGAAGGAGCCCTGCAGCCGCGTTAGCACCGTTGACGATGCGCAAGTTGTTGGCGAGCGCTGTCTGCGACGCGTCCCACGTTGCTTTCGCTTGACCGCCAAGTTTTGCCAGCTGAGCCTGACCAGCAGCGACCTGCGCATTCATCTGCGCTTGCGCCTGCAACGTGAGATCGCCTGCTACATCTCCAAGACCCGTTCGCGGCTGCAGCTGCGGGTTGATCTGGAGCTTGTGCCACATCGCATGGCGACTCGTCATATCCCAGGGCGGTCCGCCACGCGGCATGCCGCTGAGTCTAGCAGCTACGGCGGTGGTGGGCGCGAGTGCACGCCTGACTTGGCCTGCAATGCGAGCTCGTCCACTTCTTCGGACGTCATCGGCTCCGTGCGCTGCGAGTACTCGAGCCAGTCGGCGAAGCCTCGAAGCCACGCGATGATGCGCGTGCGCCAGTATGGCTTCACTTGAAGCTTGCTCGCGCGGTGTCGCGCGCATGCTGGTCGGGGAAGCCTCGTTCGGCGAGAGCCAGATCCATCTCGCAGTCGGGCTTGTGACCGTGCGGCACGGACGGGTTTTCGTTGTCTCCCTTGCATACAGGACACTGCGCGTAAGTGTCCCCGTCTGCATATGCCCACTCGGCGATCAACAGCGCCTTGTCCACGTTCGTGATCGCCAGCATCACTCCTCCCCCCAGCCAGACCCGAACCCAGTGCGTCCTTCCTGCGTCTGCGAAGGCGTGTCATTCGCATCCTGCGCCGCAGACGGGACTCTAGAGACGATGTGCGGTCCACCGACGCCGACCTTCTTCACGGCATCGCTCACCGCGCCCATGACGTTGTTGACGCCGTCCGCCATCTTCTCGGCGAGAAACGGGTTCGTAAAGAGCACCGCGAGCCAGTCTACCTCGCCCGTGTCTTTCTTCACTGGGTACGTAACCTTGCGTCCGTCGTGCCACGTCGACTCGAGTTCGATGGCGGAGAACGGAAGCGAGTCCTCCGGCTTAGGAGGCTCCACTAGCTCCGACTCCGGCTGTTCTTCAGGAAGCTGCGGCGCGCCGAGTCCTGCGCTCACGCTGCGCTCGATTCCCTTCGCGACAAGGCCGAGCGTCTTCGTGAGAAGGTTCCCCATCATGTCGGCGGTTGCCTTGTGCAACTGCGCTTCCATCGCAGAGCCTTGCGACGGCTGCTGCTGCGGAGCACCGATGCCGATGCGACCACCGGTGAGCACCGCGAGAGCCTTCGCTACGCCACGCTCCACGAGCTCCTCTGTCGAGGGCTGCGCCGCCGCCGGCTGTTGTGCGACCGGCATCTGAGGCACCGGCATTGGTGCCGGAGGCGGCTGATTGCGTAGCTCTGCGTTCTGTCTAGCAAGTTCGTTGTTTTGAGCTACCAACATCTCCAGCATCTGTTTGATGCTCGGGTCAACGCCCTGCGGCTGTTGCGACTGCGGCGGTGCGTATCCGTACGGCGGAGGATACCCGTGCCCATATGGCGGCATCATCGGCGGCTGCTGATAGTATGGTCCCTGCCATCCTCCGCGCTGCTGCATCGGAGCTCCGAACCCCTGAGGGGGCGGCCCCCACTGAGGCGACTGCTGCTCGCGCATCTGCTGCTCGCGCATCGCCATGATCTGTTGACGCGGCGGTAGCTGAAGTCGTCCGCGTCCGTAGATCTGCGAATTCGTCTTCCAGAAGAACTGGATCTCGAAGAGTCCTGGTCCCTGGTTGCCCGACGGTAGATGGAACGAGTCCTCGACCTTTCTCACCAGCGCATCGCCCGGTGACATCGCCTGGTCGCCCATGACGGAGCTGCCCTCGAAGCTTCCGAGCTTCATCGCTCCGCCGGAGCGGCCGTCGCCGATCAGCGACCCGTTGAGCGAAAGCACTGCGATGCCGATCTCCCACGGAGAGTGATTGGTCGCTTGAAGCTTCTGAAGCATCTCGCCCCACATCAGATCGGCCTCGCGGTTCTTCCACGAGAGACCCTCGACGACGCTTGGCGCGCCAGCGACACCTGTTGCCGCGCGCTTGCGACGGCGCTTCTGAGGGTGAGCCGGTATGCGTCCGGCCGGAGCCGCCGCAGGCGGCGTCGGAGGCGTAGGCTCGGGAGGAGCAGGAACGGACTCCTGCTCTTCCTCCTCTTCCTCTTCCTCCTCGTCTTCCAGATCTTCGAGGTCGTCGTCCGGGGGGCGAACGGGCATGGTCTCCTACACGATCGTCGGCGGTGCCGAAGTGATGGGGCTCTGGAGAGCTGTCTCGATGGTCGTCTTCATCAGGTTCCAGAACGGCGAGATGCCGCTGACAGCATTCGCATTCGTGAACGTGTTGGCGAAGAAGTCTTGCGCGACCACCGCGGGAGGCGCTTGATAACCGACACCTCCGTCGAACACACGCACTTCATGAATTCCCATGAGCGCGTTGAAGTTGGCTCCGGTACCGGCGGGGTCGGTGATGAGGATGCGAGGCAGGCGCACGTACGGGCCGCCGTTGCTCGTCAGTACAAGGCCGGTGACGACGTGCCCGACGACTGTCGCTGTGGCCGTTGCAACCGTCCCGACACCAAGCTGAGAGACCGTAAGGCTTGCTCCTGACCCTCCACCAGACCCATTGCCAGTCGGTCCCGGGTCCCACACGAAGACCTTGGGCACCGTAATGATGCCCTGCCCCGGGTCCGTGACGAGAAGGCTCGCGACCCGCCCAGCGCCATCGAGCGTGAGCTGCACGGTAGGCAGTCGCCCACCTGGCGCAAGCACCGCTTCGAACTGCACCTTCGCGTTGGCCGAGTACCCTCGGCCCTTCGAGATGACGGCTACCGACTGCACGCACGACGGAGCGCTGAGATTCCCAGACGCATCCGACTGAGGCAGCTCGAGTCCACCCTGGAAGTAGACGTTCGTAGGCCCATTGTAGTTTACGCCTCCGGCGATCTGATTCGTACCGCGCACGTCCATGTACGCCTTGAGCGTCGCGTTTCTGAGAGCCGACCCTGGAGCCGTCACGATCGGGACGGCACGATACCCGGTGCCTGGCACCGCCACTGTCACGCTGGTCACGCTCTGATCGTCTCCGGTCATCACCGGCGTGAGTGTGGCAGGAGCGGTCGCCGCGAGTCCGACGACAAGCGTTCGAGCGACCTGTCCGACTCCGACTGCGGTCGCATCGCTGATCAGTTCCGCACCGATCGCTGCAAGCAGGTCAGTCGGAACAGGAGTCACTGCCATCTCGGCAGCTATGGCCGCCAGAGAGGCGTTGCCAGGCTTGGCAACGTAGATGAGGGTCGCTTGCGTGAACATGAGGTGGCCTCCCTTAGGTGGTGGGAGTCATTGTAGCCGGAGCGGCGGCGGGCGCTTCCTGGGGCGGCAGCTCCGGCTCTTCCTCGTCGTCGTCTTCCTGAAGGTGAACCTCCTCGCGGATGTCCGACAGGAACTCGGCAAGCGGATAGCCGTCCTCTACGTTCTCTCCGTACTCGAGAATGGCCGCGCGCTCCGCTTCCGCCGTCGACATCCCTGCTTCGACCACGCTCCACTCGTCGGCGATCTCGTTGATGAACGTGTCCATCGTCATCTCGGCGAGAGAGTAGATCGGAGCTTCCTTGGACAGCCTGTACCTGGCGGGCGGCAGCTCCGCGCTGAGCGTGTACACGCGGAACTCGGAGCCATCCTCGAAGATCTCGAAGACCTTGCGCGCGGGCGAGAGCGGACAGTCCTTGCCTGGCACCATCACTGTCGGATTGAGACTGGCCAAGAGCTCTTTCCTGTCGGCTTCCGACGCCGAAGCGAGCAGCGGGGCGACCTCCATCGAGGAGCGACGCGGGAACCACGAAGCGCGCTGCAGCCTGACCGTGACCGACACGCCGGACTTCTTCTCGATGCGCTCGGCGATGTCCTTTGCCGTGACCATGCCCGTGGGCGGTGTGTTCGCCATAGATGTCCCCGTTTCAGGTTGTGAGAGTGACGCGAAGATAAGTCGTGGTCGCTAGGGGGTCAAGTAGAGGCGTAGTCGAAGTTCGTGCAGGCGAACTCGCCGAAGTGATGCAGGGCAGCGGCGTCATACGCGACAGCGGCTTCAACCTCGGTGTCGTACTTGCCAACGGTTCGCGTACGGTTTTCGAACGTGATCAGCGTGTACCACCGGCCTTCTTTTCTGCACACGCCCTTGTACTTGGAGGTCGCATCCTTTCGGGCATGCTTTCGCCTGTTGGCGTTGTTTCCAGCATCCGTTGCGATGCGCAGGTTTTCTCGTCTGCAATCCAGCGGATCTCTGCTCTTGTGATCCACGTCCTGATCCGCCTTGGCCTCAATGAGTACTCTATGAAGAAACTCGATCGACCTACCCGGAAGCCTACGAGCCGCGTATCCAATCGGAGCGCCAGGTCGTCCGCATATGTGATAAAACCACAACGACGATATTACGCGATCGTAGTCAACTTGATCCACTAAGGCGAACTTGCCCTTAGTAAGCGGAATCCATCGAGCGCCGGTAATAGCCGGCGGCATAGGTTGCGACAGCTTTGCCAGGCGCATGTTTTCGCTTCTGACCAGATTCCTGCACCTGGCCGAACAGAACACGCGTTTCTGCGACGGGAATGCATTGAATCGTCTTTGGCAAACCGGACATTCAACGACAATCATACAGCTTGCCCTCTCTGATGCTGTATATCTGTCCATCTGCGCACACGAAGTGATCCAGCATCACAAGACCAACCTTCTGAGCGGCCTTATCGATTGTCTTCGTAAGCTCGATGTCCGCTTCGGATGGATGACACTCCCCACTTGGGTGGGGATGCACAACGAAGAATGCGAGAGCGTTGGTCGTGACCACCGGTCGAAGTACGTCAGATATGCCAACGCTTACACGATCTCTCTCTCCGCGCGCAATCTCGAATGGTTTTGCAGCCATAGGCCGACCGTGAATGTCGACAGGACAACACACGAAAACTTCCTGACTTTCCTTGAGCAACTGAGGACCGCAGTACGCGTACACATCCGCGGCAGTGCGCAGTTGTCCATGCTTACGACCGGCGCGCACGGCCTCGACGTCGCGCGGCACATGAGCGTAGTCCTCGCGAGCCTCGCTCTTGCCCATCGAGAACGAATCGTCCTTGTAGTCGACGTACGAGTAGAGCATGTCGCCGAGCTTGAGCATGTAGCGCCCCACCTGGTGAGCTACGCCTTCCGCTTCGCTCTTGCTCTTGAACTTGTATGTCGGCGCGCCTTCGACGAAGTTGGGACGTCCCCTGAAGGAGAGCTCTGGCTTCTTAGCTCTGGGCTTGGACACGTTCACGACCGGCTCGCCGTGAATGAAGAGGCGCCAGTCGTGGTCTCCCTTCTTCTCGATGAGCATCGGCTTGCCCGAAGCTTCGTGCACCACCGGCACACGCTCGCCTGCAGTCGGCGCTTCGTGGAGCGCATTCAGATGATTCGCCACCTTCGCCGCTTGCTCAACGTCGTCGTACTTATCGACAGCGTGCCCGTCGAGCGTCAACAGGTAAGGTTTCTTGTCATCTGCCGAGGTTCGACTGATCTCGAACTTGCCCTTGCGACCTTCTGCCTGATGCGAACGTCCGTTCTGCTTCCAGGACAGCTCTCCATCGCGAGGCTTGTCCTCGGCCGCGTGCTGCTGCCCAGCAGCATCTGCATACCGACGTGCATCGCCGAACGCACCGCCGAGCGTTCCCGAGCGTCCAAGCTTGTGCCACACTTGACCCTCGGTAGGTCGGACCCACGTAGTAAAGTGCCCGTGCCTGTCGGGCGTCACCTCGTAGTGGTGGCCCATCGCCGACGCATGCCAATGACCGTCAGCTCGCTCTTCCCAGTGAAGCGTGCCGCCGGGTCCGGGACTCTCAAACGCTGCGCTCGTCATGTCCGAAGCTTAGCACTGAGCCTCATGTCGAGCCCAGGCAGGTCTACCTTGTCCCCCACGATGGAATCCCAGTAGGTGCGACCGTCTACGATCGCTTCCTCGCGTCGTCCGTCCTTCTCGACGACGAGCGTCAGGTAGTTGCCGTCCTTGCGCTCGTGGGGGACCGCTTTCTTGTCGACGATCTTCCACATCACGGCACCATCGGCGCAAGTCCGTCGAGCGGGTCGCCTAGACCTTTCTCGATACACTTCTCGCGTAGAAGCTCCGCCTTGACCAGGTACGGGGCGGCATCCCTCGCTGCCTGCTCATCGTGAGGACGAAACGCGACCTCGCCAATGGCGTACTGCTGCACGCACAAGTACCGGAGTGACGGCCGCTTGTCGCGTTCCTGCCCGCGCCGGTACTCGTTCCAGATCGCATCGCGCATCGGCTTGCGAAGCCGATACCAATGGTCTCTGCACATGAACATTGCCGGAGGCACCGGCGTGTTGCAACCGTGAGCGTGGCAGGTGTGCGGCATCTACGTTTCGTCCTTGTCGTTCTCCTCGGCCTTCGTAGCCGGGCGTGTGAGCGGGCCCTGGTCCAATCGCATGTCGCCAGCCAAGCACCTGGCTCGCTCGACGATGGCCTCCAGCGCTTCGTGGTGCGTTCTGTACGTCGCGGCGGCCAACTGCGTGAACAGACACGAGCGCAGGTCGCCGCTCACCAGAGTAAGCTTTCCGGCGCCCAAGGCGTAGCCAAACTCCACCCAAGACCCCTTCGATGGATACGCCGGCACGATCAGCCAGAGAACATCTGCGCGAACTATGGCGTCTCTATCTGCTGCTGCATGCGCAGCCAGCGTCTCGTCGGATAGCTCCGAATCTGGCTTACATGCCATGATCGTAACCCAATCCAACGTCAGCTCCACGCCGGACTCGCGCAGCTTGCCCATATACGCAAACACCACCTCGCGATCTATCGCCGAAGATCCTCCGGCCACGTACACCTTCATCTGCTTGCCCATGACTTCACCTTTCACCCGCCTCTTGCAGCTTGGGCATTGTATCCCGATTGTTCTCACGTCAGGCACTAACGACCACCAGTTTACAGTCTCGCATTCCGGACATCTGACTTGCCTGGTCTCCATGCTCGGCCTGTCCGGGTGCTCCAGCCCGAACGGCTTCCTGCTACCGCTCATAGAGAGGGTCTTTCCCCATGCACGCTCGTACCGCATCGACGAAGTACTGCAGCATCGAAGGCTCCTTCCGGCCTCCGCGCTTCCCGCCGAAGCCTTGCGCGTTGCGCTGACCGTGCGGCATCGGCTTCATCGCCAACGCCTGTTCGAGCGTCAGCCCCTTGCGCTTCATGCGGCTATAAAGCGTCGTGTACGGGATGCCGGACGCCTGGGCGGCAGCGAGTATGCCGTCTCTGTCGATCGTGCTACGACGAGCAGGCATACCGAGGTTGCACTCAGGAATGCTCATGCCCATCACCGATCCTTGAGAAGCGAGAAGTCGTGCTCCAGTGGGATGCCCTTGCGCCACTGTCCGAATCCCCAGAAGTTGCCGACAGGTACTCGGTCTCGGATCCAAGCCATCGCACGGACGCGAGCATATACTTCCCAATGCTGTTGCGTCATCGCCATGCCCACGTGCTCCATGGGCGACATGTGACCGCTCGACAGAAGCTTCTCGTACAGACCTACGTCAGCCTCCGGATCGCGCACACCCTCATGCGTGAGATAGCTCACGCGAGCGCACCGACCGATCGAGATCAGGATGACCTTCTCCAGATCATATCTCGCGATGAGCTGATCGTAGTCGTTTCCGCGCACAAGAGGCAGATGCCACTCGTTGTCATTCAGACGCCACGGCTTGCTCTGTTCGTAGAGACGATGGGCCTTGCCGGCGACGTCCGCGAGCTCCGGCTGCGCCTCGGTGCCGTCGCGCAGAGCGAAGAAGTTGGAGAACTCGGTCGCGGTCACCAGGACCGTGATGAACATCCACGGTTCGACGATGCGGTTGGCGAGTTGCTTGTGCAATCCGGCATGCCCTAGAGCCTTCGCCGTGTGCACCGATTCGTCTCGACCTCGCAGCCAAAGACGCTTGGCCTCTGCGAGCGCGTCTCCTTCGAGCTGTTCGCGCGCCTGCATGCCGCTCTGGTTCTTGCCCCACCAGACAGGTAGCACCGGGTCGTCCTCGATGCGCTTCAGAAGCTTGTCGCTCGGGATCGCGCGGCTGCTCCCGGCGTTCCTCGAGAACACGCGGTGCGTCATCAAGTCCGCGTGCACCATGCGCGGATAGCTCAATTCGAAAGTGGTGAGTCGTGCACCGTTGGGACCCTCACTGTCCAGAATGATCTTGGCCTCATACATTGGTCATTCTCCTTACCGTCTCGCGCGTAGCCAGGCATGGCCTGCATCTGTAACCGAGACCTCCGCGGGCGTCCTTGCGCGGCCCGAAGAGCCTCTTCGACCTGAATCGCATGCACTCCGAACATCACCTCTTGTTGCCATTGTCCGGCGGACGTCGTTGCGCAGACGCATCCGCGCCAGCTTTGGCAGAACGCCGTCTCGTTTCTGGACTCTTGTCAGCTTCGTTCTCCACGTGCGTGCCAATCAGCACGTTTCGCTTGCTGATGTTTAGCCTATCTCCGTCCTTATGTCTGATGCATTCGGCGTGGAAAGCTTCTTCTCCATAGAAGCAAAAAGCAGCCAAGTGATGCACGTAGAACTGCTTCACCTTACCGTCTAGCCAGGCACCAGTGCGAGGATACTTCCCTGACGTCGTAACCTTCAAAGCCTTGCCGTGCGGATTCGTCAGACAACCAGATTCGCTGACTCTGTACCCAAGAGCATGTACGGCAACGATCAGCTCAACATTCATGCATCCTCTTGGTCTATCGCAGGCTCGACATGTACTCCTTAGCTCCCTTGCCTCGCCATTGAACACGCCACATGCGGGATTGAGGCACGTCCAGCCAGGGAAGCTCCACGTTTTCACGTGATGATGAGTTCCCCGACGGCTCCTCGCTTGCCAGTCTTGCTGTTGATGTTCCTTCTGGCCTGTACCGGATGCAGGTCGAAGTCCTTGTACAGCTCTCGCACGAACCTCGTGTCGCTGTTGGAGAGCACGACGTGCACGCCCTTCTCGCGTAGCCACTTCGCTACGCGCATCAACCGGATCTGCTCTGATGGTCCGAACGGTTCCTTCGTGTAGGTCGTGAAGTCGGAGTCGGCTCCCACTGGCACGTAGGGTGGATCAAAGTAGCAGAAGTCGCCTCGCCTCACGTCGTGATCGCGCAGTGCGATCACGAAGTCCGCGTTCATGATAGCGTGGCCACACAACCCTGCGCTGGCCACGCGCAAGCGGGCCTCGTCGAGGATGTTCTCCTTCTTCTTACTCGAGTCGAGCGGCACGTTGAAGCCGTCCTTCTTGTTGACCCGATAGAGGCCGTTGAAACAAGTCTTGTTGATGTAGATGAAACGCGCAGCACGCACGTACGATGCTTGCTCGTCGAGTCGGGCGCGCTCGACGTAGTACCGCTTCTTCGAATGCTTCTCCGCCAGCTCCTCGAGAACGGCGATGACAACTCCGACTTCATCTCGCACGCACCGGAACGTGTTGACAAGTCTTGCGTTCAGATCCGAAAGGATCGCGCTTTGGATCCGACCGGTCGACTCGAGATGATAGAAGAGCGCTCCTGCGCCAAGGAACGGCTCGAAGTAGCGCCCGAACTTCTTGGGCACGTACTTGTCCAATTCATCCAAGAGCTGACCCTTGCCGCCAGCCCAGCGAAGGAATGGCTTGGCCATGCTCATGTCGACAGACGAGTGTGTAGCGGGGCTCATGCCGGCTCCACGGTCAGCGCAAGCTTCCAGCCAGGTGTCGCCTTCATATACTCCGCCTTGTTTTTCTCGGCTTCCGCGCGAGACTTGAATCGCATCGCACTCGCAGGCGCAAGCTGCTGCATCCCCGCGGGCGTCAACCACCAATCGTCCAGGAGGCTCTTGACGACGTACTCACTGCCGGCAGCGGCGTTTGCGAGCCGAAGCGCGGACTCGAGCTCCCTCTTGGTGAGCCTTAGCTCATTCTGTACATTGCCAAGCTTTGACAGAGCGACCGAGAGTTCGTTTCGAAGTCGTGTCGATTCGTGCTGCGCGGCTTCCAGCTCGGTTGCTGGCATCGAGCCGCACTCTTCGCATGCTTCGAGCTCGACGCTGCTGCTCGGAGCTCCCGCCGGGAAACACACTGGACACGGCGAATCGACGGACAGGTGGTCATGTTCGACGCACCGCCAAGCCCAGACACGATCAGCCATCTCAATCATCTTTCGTAGATCTGCCCGATGCGCTTCACGAGCACAACGGACTTGTCCCTGTAGTCCACCTCCGCTGCGGTCGCGGCGCGATGCGCGTAGTCTGCCGCGTCGGTGGCCGAGTCGCCACGCCCGATCCGAGCGGCGAGCGCGATCTGGTAAGCGGTCCACCACGCGCCGAACGAAGCGCGTTCTCGGCTGGCTTGCGCCTCTCGCAAGAACGACTCCTGCTTGTGCTCGAGAATCTTGGGCATCGGCGGCGGCGGCCTCAGTGTCGCTGGTTTTCCGTTCACGGTTTCAATCCTCCGGTGGTGTCAACGCTACAGCCATAAAGACAAGCATCGAGACGAAGAGCAAGATCAGGTAAAAGAACCTGGCCGCATCCGCATGGTCATCCACGCGCGACTCTCTTCGGCGGAAGGTAGTCGAAGTCATTCACGAGCTTGGGCAGCCACTCCGTGGCGTCGATCTCGAGAGACTTCAGATTGCCGAGGCTCAGAACCGGCTTGAGCTCTCCGACTCCATGATCGCGCGCTTTGCCGGCGCGAAGAGTCCTCAACGCGAAGCGCTTGGTGCGCGCGTACGTGAAGAACTCGAACCACGAGCCGTCTTCGCGCACCAGAACCGCTCTCCAGCGAAGCGAATCAGTCATGACCCCTCCAGCTCACGTTCATCATCGGTTCCTTCGGAAGGATACGCGTGGCCGGTGGCCACACAATCCTGGGCATCGATCTCACGTTGCGAACGTACGACCATACCGCGCACGCGATGAGCGTAAGACCGCTCAGTCCGAGCGCAACCAAGAGCTCCACGGCTCTAGTGTCCACGCTTGGGCGTCTCGTAGACGGTGGCCTTGCCGTACTTCACCCAATCGCCGCGATCCATGACGACGAAGATCTCCGCAGTGGACATGTGAGGGCCGGTCACGAGGCATTGAAGGCCCACGAGTTCCTTGCTGTCCGGCTGCGCGTCGAGCTCCACGCAGTTGTCCTGACTGATAGCAAGCACGATCGAATCCGGTTTGGCTTCGAGCGTGACAGTAGTCGTTGGCGTAGCGACGGGTGCCTGCTGTTTGGCGCAGGCGAACACGAAAACGAGAGTCAGGTACTTCTTCATCGTGGGGTGCGGCCGAGTCGAACGACCGTTGAGCGCTCTGCACGCCTATCCGAACCGCCGGCATCCCGTGCGGCCACCTCCAAACGACGCGCGGTGGAGGCACGCGCGTCGATCGCCCCCTGACTGGCCCAAGACAATCAGGACACTTCTTGCTCATCGAGGTCACCGGCAAGCTTCGGCGTTTCTAAGCGGGCAATCCTCTCGGCGGCCCGCGACCTCGAGTTCAGAACGGCGGCTTCGGATTGTTCGCCGTAGGAGGCGTCGGATTCGTCGTGGGCGTCACTGCACCGGGCCCTGGCACCGGTCCGCCGATGATGGCTTGCAGCTTCGCTGCGAACGCGTTCTTGTCGACCGGAGTGGCCGACTTGAAACGCCCGCCGCCGGACAAGATCTCGACCTTGGTCACCGGTTTGCCCTGGTAGTCCTCGGTCTTGACCTGGACGTCGATCTCGTTCTTGCTGATCCCGCGGAGATCGCGAATGTCATTGCCCTCCCACCCGAGGGCGCGCAATCGCTCGAACACGTACTGCGCAGCCGCCTGCGTCATGTAGTGAGCCGTCGACAGAGACCTGGTATGAGCGGGTTTCGCCCCGTCGGCAGGAACCTGGACCACGACATCGACGATGAGCTCCAGGTTGCCGTTCTTCTCGCCGTACTGTTCGCTGCCTTCGACGCCTCGCCCCTTGTAGATGCCGTCGCGTAGATCGATCGCCATTACTCTTGTCCTTTCGCTTCGCGCGATGTTCGCAGTTCATCCAACTTGGCGGCGACGCGGTTGCGCGCCTCCACGATGCCCGTCGGGTTTTGCTTGACCCAGTCACGGACAATCTTCGCGTATGCTTCGTCCCCAACCTCGGAGAGCATGGTGCCGATGTCGCGCTCGACGTCGCCAGCGCCCTGCTTTTCGTCGTGTTCGATGGCGTCGGCGAAGTCTTTCCACGAGAGCGGGATCCGCTCCGGGAACATCATCGATCCGCGGGCCTTGGCATCGTAGGCCGGAGTACGCTTCGTGTACGCGTATCGGATGCCGGTCGTAACACCGATCGAACGGTCGCCCTTCAGCGTCGCCCGCGTCGTCTCTTCTCGACAGAAGAGAACGAAGTCGTTCCACTGCCGTAGAAGGCCTGCAAGCGCTGGCCGTAGCGAGAGCTCGAATCGATCGTACGCGGGGCCCTGCGGGTCTTCGAACTTCTTCACTCGGGCGTGAGCTACGATGACGATGCCCTTGCCGGCGAAGTAGGCCTTTTCCATAAGGAATAGAAGCTTCCGCCACTCAGGCGTCACAAGGTCGTCGCCCTTGTTGAAGCCGCCCTTGTACTCGGTGACCGTGGTTCCCTTGAACAGGTGTTCGTGGCTCATCGCTTCGATGTCACCGCCGGCATCGTAGACGATCGTATCGCAGTCGACCTGTCCAGTGGCGGCGGCCTCGGTCCATTCGAATACGTCTGTCCACGAGTTCACGTCCACGGATTGGACGTCGAACTTGTGGCTGCCTCGGTTGGCATCGAGCACGAGCGGGTTGGGCGATCCGACGGCGAACGTTGTCTTGCCGATGCCGTCGAAGCCGTAGACAAGCACTCGCGGACGCAGTTTGCGTTTGCCCTTGTGAATTCTCTTCAAGTCGACAGCCATCACGCCTCCTCACGCACTGCATCTAAACGCCCACCAAGTTCGAACGTTCTGGACCTGGAGCCACTCTCCGGATTCATAAGTGGCAAACGGAATTCCTTTTCTACATAGCGCACTCCATACGGTTTTTCCCACCTCACGTGGTACCCTATGACCATAGCGCGCTCATGCTGGAACGCAAACTCGTCAGTGCGATCGAGACTCGCAATAGACGCATCGATGTCGCCATCAGTCTTGTTCCACGTCTCGAGAGCCTTGTGCAGGCTTGTGCCCTTCTTCAGTGAAGCAGACTTCGGAGCGAGAGAGCGTATGCGCAGCTCATATCGCAAGTAATACCTACGCGGGCAGGCGCGCATAGTACGCAGCGATGACTGAGTCAGCAGGATGAGTGCCTCCTTGTCCTTAGGAGCGTCAGAATCCAGCTCTTCGTGTGCGCGCTCTTCCTTCTTGAAGAGAAGTGGATCGTTGATCGATGCAAGGCCCGTGCAGACCGAAAAGTAGTCACACGTACGCCCCCACTGCTTGCAGGAGTCCGGATTGCGCGGCCACACGTTCAGATGACGCGCGTTTCTGATGCCAAGCGCCGTGTTCCATACGTCCGCCTGCGCGTCGATGCGGTCCTGGTGAAGACGCACGATGATGCGGCGTTGGTAGTACTTGTCAGGGTCCTCCGCGATGGCCGCTAGACATCGCGCACCGTACTCTTCGGGAGTCTCGTCCCTGTCACGTTGGCTTGCGTAGAGACGCGGTATGGGTTCCTTCTTGGAAGGCTTGGTGTACTGGCGGCTCTCCACCGGAGTGGCCTTGAGCGGTCGCAAGCCGGGCTTGCGAAGCACGTCGTACTCGACGCCGTCCACCTGCAAGCCCAACGCTTCGGCGCCCTCGATGTACATGCTGATCTGGGGGTCAAGCGTAAGCCTGGGCCAGTAGTCGCCGCCTGGGGTGATGTCCTCGCCAGAGGACTTGTGCTCTTGGATGTAGATGGGCATCAGAGCGGCTTTCCGTCTGAAGTTTTTGGCCCTTCGTTGTTCTCTTCGTCCCAACGAAGACGCTCCATGAGCGCCTGTAATGCGTCGAAGCGGTCGACTCGAGAGAGATCCTTCAGAAGCCAGAACATCTCTCGCGCCGTCTCGTCGGTTTGGACGCTCATGGATTGACCAGAACCGCCGGCACACGCTTCTCGAAGAACAGCGTGGGATGCGGATCGCCGATCCCGATGCGTTCCCAGCTTAGAAGCTCTCGCATCGGGTCGGAGCCTAGGACGGCCTGCAAGAGAATGCGCTCTCCGTTCGTGACGGTGCGCTTGGTCAGCGTGACGACGATGTGCACGTGATACGGCTTGCCGCTCGGTGACGGCCTCATGGACCACGCTGCGTCTGTTCTTTTCAGAAACACCGCCAGCTGCCGATGGAATGTCGTGAGCTGCTCCTCGCTGTCGATGTCGATGAACAGCTCGTTGTTCTTTGGCACGCGCACGTCCAAGCCAAGCTTGTCGGCTTCGTCCATGCACTGCGCGTACGTCATTACACCTTCGCTCATGATCGTTGCTCCGGCTCGACGTTGTGATCCCACTTTTCTTTTGCCACGCTGAAAGCGGCGCCGATGCTGTCACCCTCTCCCGATACGAAGATCGCCGCATCGTCATGTGCGTAGATCCACACGCACCACCGAGTGCCGAAGCTTGGATGCACCTGCAAGGACACATCCGCTTCGCTCATCCAGGCCTGGATCTCGTCGAGCGTCACTTCGTAGCCTCCTTCCTGAGCTCCGCGATCCTCTCCGCGATGACCTTCAGATACTTGATGGAGCACGCCGCAGAGCATACGTCGCGGATGACAACCGGAATCTTCTGCGGATGCTCTGCGTGGAACGGCGCGATCGTGATCTGCAGCCATTCCGGCGCGATCGGCTTGTGCTGGAACTCCGGGTCCGCGGGACACTTGGCGCCGCAGCTGTCGCAGGTGAACTCGGTGGTCTTACTCATGGTCGTTCGGGTTCCCTCGCGTCACGTGCGCATTGACGCCAATGGCTGTCATGAGAGAACCCAACGCTCCCATCATCATCTTCTCTCTCGCGCCCTGGCCGGACTCGATGAAGCGTTTACGCTTGGCCGCGTCCCACTTCAGCGCCGGGCGACAGCAGGAGAAGTCGGGGCAGCACTCGTCGGTCATCATGTCTTTGATGTCGTCCGTTACGCTCATCGCTTCATCGCTTTCTCGAGCGCGTTGGCCGCCTCTTCGAACGCGGATGCGCGACCATCGCGCATGGACTGAAACTGCAGCTCCGAGCGCTCAGACTTCGCTTGTTCACGCCATCCGGCGACTAGCTTCCGACATCTCGCCCAAAGGTCAGGGTCTCCGGGACCATGGTCGTTGCCACCCATTTACTGACAGACCTCGTCGGCGAGCTTCTTGGCTGCAGCGAGCATGTTCTGCAGTGCAGATTCGCGCGGAATCATCCACAATCTCCCTGGACTGATATTGTCGTACGCCAGCTTCGCTCGAACGTACGCTTCCACTGTCTCCGGTCGCGGAAGCGACACAAGTCGCTCTGACTGACTAGGGTCCGCGAATGCCAGCGGAGGCGAATCAGCCGGCGTAGCAATCGACAGTGACTTCGCGTATGCGCGTTCCACCCCATCGGCGATCGTCTTGAAGTTGCTCTTTCGCAACCACTCAACGACCGCCGCAACGCCTCGCTCGAACTCGGTCACGCCATCAACGCCTTGATCGGCGCCTCATCTCCGAGGGCGAGCATCAGAGCGGCGACCGCGCCTGCTCGATGCATCTCCTTCATATTGACCTCTCCACTCTCGAGCTTCTTGATCCAGGCCAAGAGCTCTCGCTTGCCCTTGCCATCACTCTTAACATTGGCGATCTCTCGGGCCTTCTTGCCGTTCGCGGAGCGCTTTCGACCAGGAGCCTTGGGAGCCGACGAGAGGATCTCTGCGAGCTTGGACTTCTGCTCCTCGGCAGGCAAGTCCTTGACCGTATAGGCCACCGACGCAGCGACCTTGCCGGACTGCACGGCCTTCTGCCAGTCCTTGGGGAGTTCGGCCAGGCCGAGCATGTTCCGGACGGTCGACTTGGAGATGCCGAACGTAACGGCCGCCTGCTCTTCGGAGTGCCCGAGGTCCATGTAGCGCGCGAGCTTCTTCGCCCTGTTGATCGGCGTGTCGTCCTGGCGAATGAAGGTGCTGATCATCACCTCCATCAGCGTGTTCTTGTCGCGCCGAGGGACGCACGGGACGGTGTGCGGCTGAAGGCCCTCCTTCTTCCGCCTCTTGTTCGCCTCGACGCAGCACTTGGTACGCTGACGACCGTCGACGACGAAGACCTTGCCTGTCTCCGGGTCCTTCCAGATGATGCAAGGCTCGATGACGCCGTGCTCCTTGATATTGAGCACCAAAGCTTCGTCGAGCGGAAGGTTGGCGCGCTCCGGATCGTAGAGCGCGCTGCCCGTATCGTCCTCTACGATGTGAAGCTTCTCGGGCAGCATGAGAAGCAGGTTCGTCTTGCCTTCGGCCTTGTAGGCTTCGATTGAGTTCTTTGCCATCCCCGTTCCTCCAGTGAGCGCTTACGGTAGCTACGGCTAGCGAGCTTGTCAAGGACACGTTTACGATGTACAAGGTGTTCTTACGATGCCCAAAGCGAGCCAGGCAAACCTCAACGTTCGAATCACCGCAGAACTCATGAAGGCGTTGCAGAAGGAAGCCGAGAAGCTTAGCTTGCAGACCGGAGAGAGTGTCTCGGTAAGTCAGGTAGCACGCCGCTACCTGCGCAAAGCACTGAGCAAGTGAGCAGGTACGGCGGCAAGCAGAGGAAGGACTCGCAGATGATCGTGTGCGACGTCGGCGGATGCAAACAGGGCTGGATCCGCGGTCCGCGCGGCTGGGCGGACAAGTGCCCCTTCTGTCTCGGCGCTGGCCGCGTAAGCTTCGATCACATCGCGTGCCGCATCGGTGAGTGCGAGGACACGCTTCGGAAGCTGCACAAGGGGAAGCTGCGGCGAGCTTCGACTTGCGCGCGCATCTGCGCGAAGCTTTGCGAACTGCTTGACCCTCCGAAGCCGAAACAGATGGAGCTAGAAGACGCGATGAAAACGTTCGGGTCCGGCGTCGACATATTCGCATCTGACGACCCGCCTAAGGGCGTGGACTTCGTTCTCGCCACGCTCCAGGAGCCAGGTCCGCTCCTCGTCGAAGGCTGTCCGATCCACGGCATGGGATGTCCGTCGGACTGCCCGGTGCTCAAGGCATACGAAGAGTACGAAAAGAACCCTCCGCCACCGTGCAGGCCCGTCAAGCGATGAAACGCGACCGCTCCCTTCTGCTCTTCCCTGACGCTCCCACGGAGCCGGCGATGCCGCCCAACCTGCGGCCCTACCAGGAGCGCACGATTCGGCTGATCAGAATGCACATCACGCAGGGGAAGAAGCGGATTCTTGCCGTCGCTCCGACCGGTTGTCACAAGATCGGGCAGGGCATCCTTATGTTCGATGGTACGGTGAAGGCCGTTGAGGATATCGCCCCCGGCGAATTGCTCATGGGGCCCGACGGTCGTTCGCGGACAGTGCTTCGGCTTTGCCGTGGACACGGACGCATGGTCAAGATTCGGCCAGTGAAAGGGGAGCCATGGGTCGTGAACGAAGACCACGTGCTTACGCTTGTCCGTACCAGTGCGGATGGCCAGCCGCATCGAAACGGAGAGCTTATAGACGTAACCGTTCGCGAATGGATGTCTTGGCCAAAGTGGCGCAAGCACATTCACAAGCTTTTTCGGGCTCCTGCCGACTTTCCGAAGCGAACAGACATACTTCCGCTCGACCCTTACTTTCTGGGCATCTTTCTTGGAGATGGCTGCAGCATGAACGGTGCCAGCCATATCGCGTCGTCGGATCCTGAGATACAGAAAGCCGTGCGCGGTCAAGCGCGTAAGCTAGGTCTACGCGCCAGACTAGATCTGGGACGCGGAATTACGAATCAGGTGCTGCACGTAAACTCGGGAATTCGCGGGACTGGCATTCGTAGCAAAGGCGTCAACAAGCTAAGGACCGCGCTTGGTTCTCTTGGTCTTCTAGGCGTTCTTGGTGACGACAAGTTCGTGCCTTGCTCATACAAGATAGCCGACTCTCGCGTAAGGCGCGAAGTCCTGGCTGGTCTTTTGGACTCTGACGGCAATCTTACACACGATGGTTGCTGCTATGACTTCATCTCTAAGTCTCGAACGTTATGCAGTGACGTGGTATTCATCGCACGCAGTCTAGGGTTGCACGCTTCTGTAAAGCGTTCTCGAAAGGGGTGCCAGACTGGAGCTGTTGGTACGTATTGGAGAGCCTGCATCTCTGGCGAGACCTCAAGAATTCCATGCAGAGTCGCTCGAAAAAAGGCGTTCACTAGGCTTCAAAAGAAGAATGTTCTCAGAACAGGCTTCTCAATCACAAGATGCGGTAGCAACAATTACTACGGCTTCACGTTGGACGGCGATGGCCGATACATGCTCGGCGACTTCACCGTGACCCACAACAGCGGCAAGATGGTGCTCACTGCCGCCATCACGCAGATGTCGACCGTTCCAGTCCTCTTCGTGTGCCATCGCCAAGAGCTCATCGAGGGCTGCGCGTCGCAGCTGGCTCGATTCGGCGTGACCAACTTCGGAGTCATTCGCGGCAATGACGAGCGAGTCAACCCTTCGGCGGTGACGCAGATCGGCTCCATCCAGACGCTTGCTAGACGAGACAAGCCATTCCTCGACGTGCCTCAGATCATCATCTTCATCGATGAGGCGCATCGCGCCGGCTCAGACTCGTACGTGGAGCACATCTTTCGCGCGTACCCGAACGCCATCATCATCGGTTGGACCGCGACGCCTACGCGACTCGATAACAAGCCGCTCGGCGGAGAGCTGTTCGAAGTCTTGGAAGTCGTTGCGACGTACGGCGAGCTCCTAAAGCACAAGGACTGGCTTGTGGAGCCGATCGTGATCTCGTCTGGCGAATCTATTGACCTGTCGCATGTTCGAATGTCCGGGCACGACTTCGACGACGAAGACCTCGGCGTCGTCATGCGAGCCGACAAGCTCGAAGGGCGCATCGTCGAGCATTGGCTGACTCACGCTCATCGACATCCGGTCTTCGACGACAAGGGCGTCCGCGTCCACAAGCAGTTCACCGAGGGCGAGCGCCGTCGGACGTTCGGCTTCGCCGTCAACGTGGCTCACTCGATGTCCATCGCCGAACGGTTCGAAAAGATCGGCGTGAAGGTCGTGCACATCGATGCCAAGACGCCTGACGACCAGCGCAAGGCTGCCGTGCGAGACCTGGGTACCGGCGCCATCGAGATGATCTGGAACTGCGGCATCTTCTGGGAAGGCGTCGACGTCCCAGAGGCCAAGCTCATGATCTCGGCATGCCCCACGTTCTCCATGGTCCGATGGCGACAGTCGACGGGCCGCATCATGCGACCGTGGAACAACGTAGTCCCCGTCGTACTCGACCACGCCGGCAACTGGGACCGCATCGGATGCCCGTTCGAGGACTTGGCGTGGTCGCTGAAGGACAAGCCGACGCGCCTGCGCGGTCGCCTGCCGATGAAGATGTGCAAGCAGTGCTTTGCGTACGTGGAGCCTGGCAAGTCCGTCTGCCCCCATTGCGGCTACGTCTTCACTGCGGCCGACCAAGCTTTGCCGGCAGAGACCAGCGCAGAGCTCGTGGAGCGCAACGCAGAACCTGAGGAGCTAAAGCGCTCGTTCTTCTCGAAGCAAGTGGCGCTCGCGAAGAGCAAGGGGTTCAAAGCGGGTTTCGCTAGTGCGATGTTCAAGGAGCACTACGGCCGCTGGCCCCCGCGTGAATGGTCCAACCTGGTCAAACAAGAGTTCTCGACTGACGGTGCATGGCAGGCATCGCTGACCCGTCGATTGAAGCGCAGCGAAGAGCGCAAGGCGCAAGAGGCAGCCGAGAACGCAGCCATCGACAAGATGGCCGACGAGGACCCGGGGCTGATGGACCAACTCGAGGGCTCGATAGAGGCGTTCGACTTCACCGACTGGCCGGAGGAAACGTGATAATATGTGAAGTCTGCGGAGCGAAGGCCACTCACTACACGTTAGATGGGGCAGATTCTAAGTTTATATGCCAAAGATGGCCACATTGTCATGCCTGGCGCATCTGGCTGAAAAGGATTGGTGAGTGGTGGACCACCTGGAAGGCTCGATAGAGGCGTTCGACTTCACTGACTGGCCGGAGGAAGCATGAAAGCTGATGGTGTTCTCGCGGTTTACTTCGGTGGCTGGCTAGTCGGTACGATGCTGACTATGTTCTGGTGGGGATACAAGGGTCTACCAAAGGACGTATTGCTTGCCGTTCTAATCTGCTCATTCTGGCCAATTCTGATACCAGTGCTGCTCATCGACGTCATTGTAAGGAGACTGCAAAAGTGATGGATCGCGATCTCAGTCTGTCTATTCAACCTGCCTGGTGCCGAAGTCTGTCGCTCCAGCAGCAGTCGGTCCTGCTCCTCGCCGGCCGCGGACCTGACGGCATCGACAAGATGCATCCCGCGAAGCGAGTCCACGTTGCGTACCGTGGCTGCGTCTTCCTCGCCGCAAAGTACGGTCGCGAGCTTCTATGGGGAGAGCGCGCCGACGGATTCATGTCACTCAACATCTTCGCCGACGATGACTTATGGTCCGATGCGGTAGAGCACTTCTTATCGCACATCGACTCGCTACCGCACCACTACCTGATGCACCTGATGCACGGCGTGCAGATCTTGGGGTTCAAGCACCCTGACTTTCGCTTCCGCGCGCGGTGGATGGACTTCTACATGCGCATGGTGGAAGACATGCACCTGGAGCCCGAGTCCGAAGAGCAGATGGACAAGAGGCTGTCGGATTGGGGGAGGGAACATTGGTAGCCGACAAGCCCGTCGAGCCGCGCAGCCTTCCACCTTCTACGCTCGTCTTCTGCGAGAAGTGCAGTTGTCACTATCTGACCGCGTGCAACGAGCACGGAGTCGCGTTCCTGGTAGAACTGAAAACGCTGGAGTCTGGCGGATCGATAGGGTTCAAGCGATGAACGAGGTATCGATCGGCCAGGTCTGGCAGCTGCGAGACGTCTGGTCGCCGCTCTACGAGTTCCGCATCGTCTTCATCGACGGCAAGTGGTGCCGAGGCGTAACCGTAGCGTCGGGTCGCCCGCGGTCGATTCCGTTGTCCGTGTTCCAAACCGGCAAGCGTGCAGCAAGGCTTGTCATCGACGCCGCTGGCAATCCGGTCGTGCACAAGAAAAAGTACGCCAAGTTCAACACGCAGAAAGCCAAGCTGGTGGTCCGGCTCCGTGCGCAGGGCAAGGAGTGGTCCGAGCTCGCGGAGGAGTTCAAGGTGAACGTGAAGACCGTGCGACGGTGGGTAAGGGAAGCAATACTGAATGGGATCTGATCTGTACGTGAGCGTGGAGAGGCGATACGGCGAACACTGGTGCTCATTGTGGGACGGTCCGTCTAGTGCGCTTGAACGAGGCATCGTGGTCGATGCATTCGGCGAGCCCTACGACGAAAACACCGGCCGTCGCGTCGGCAGCGACGTCGTAAGTGACCGTAAGAAGGCAGGCTATCTGACCGGCGCAGAATGGCGCGAAAGGGCGGAGCATCCGGAATGCCCATGGCACCTCGATGAGCCGTACTGGGTACGCTGCATCCCTGGCGATGTGTTCTGCTACATCGTTCGCGAGAAGCTATGGCAGAAGCTTCAAGACGGAGACTTCCACGACACGGAATGTTCTCCCGAACTTCGCTCAATCGCTGCGATGGTCTCGAGCCTTCTGTCAGAAGGTCTCGGCGTGCGCGTCTGGTGCTGGCATTCCCAGTGAAGCACTCCGCCGCAAGCTTCATCCCGTCGTGCGCTGTAGGGGAAGGCTGTTTTCCGACGGGCAAGCACTATCCCGGCATCTCTCACCTGCTTCGCATGGCGGGCCTGCACCAGTCGTTCTCTGACATGGACGTGTGGGTGGAATTGCCGATCGCCATGATCGATCTCGAGACGACGGGCTTCGACCCGTCCGTCGACCGCATCATCGAGATCGGCATCACCACGCACTCTGGCAGCATGGGTCGCCTGGTGAACCCAGGTCGCAACATCCCGCCCGGTCTACCGCACGGCATCACCGACGCAGACGTGCGCGACGCAGCACCGCTCGATGCGCGCGCGCTCCACGCGTACCTGTCAGACAAGCTTCCCGCTGCCTACAACGCGCAGTTCGACCGCAGCTTCATCGCCGCGGAGTACAGCCGTGTGGGACTCACGATGCCGGACGTGGAGTGGATCGATCCGCTGCCCTGGGCTCGCGCCCAAGGAGAGAAGCGTAACTCGCTCGGCGAAGTGGCGCGACGACTCGGCGTCAAGCACGAAGAAGCTCACCGAGCGGTCAGTGACGCTGCAGCGGCGTTCGAGGTACTGCTCAGACTTGCACCCTCGATGCCGCGCTTTTATGGCGCTATGCTGGCGGAGCAGAGTCGATTGGCTGCGGAGCAGTCGGACGAGAGGAGAGGGTGGAAGCGATGAATACGACGTCTTGGATGCCCATACCTGGCTATCCGGGGTACTGGGTCACCCCGTCCGGAGACGTGCATCTTCACATCGTGGGTCGCACGCGTGCGCTCACTCAATCCCTCAGCGACTCCGGCTACCTCCGCGTACGCCCGACTATCAACGGCAAGCGCAAGTCCCTTCTCTGTCACAAGGCCGTACTGCTCGCGTTCGTGGGTCCGCCTCCGTCGCCCGAGTACCACGGTGCGCACAAGAACGGCCAGCTGCACGACAACCGGCTCGAGAATCTGGAGTGGAAGCTTCCGGTGCACAACGAAGCCGACAAGCGAGAGCACGGCACGTCTCCGTCTACGTTCACCGGCTACAAGCCTACGCAGGAGCAGGTCCAGCGTGTGCGAGAGCTCGTGGCGTCCGGGCTTTCGTTCAGAGCTGCAGCCAAGGAGCTCGGGATGCACCGCTCGTCGGTGTCCAGGATTGCGAGAGGGCTTCGACATGCCGACACTTGAATCGCGTCTGCAGTCTTTGCTTCTACTGCGCGCGCCCGGCCGCATCCCGCAGATGCGCTTGTTCCGGCGCAACGTTGCCAAAGTTCGCGTTCAGAATCGCAAACTGACGTTTGGCATAAAAGGACAATGTGACATCTACGCCATCATTCGCGGCGGAAGACACCTCGAGATCGAGCTGAAGGCGACCAAAGGCAAACTGAGCGAAGAGCAGATTGCTTGGGCGAATTGGTGTTACGAGAATCTTGTCCCGCACACGGTGCTGTTCGCTCGTTCAGAAGAGACGCCTGAGAAAACGGTCGAGCGCTGGCTGGACGAGCTTATATTCCTGGTGCTACATTAGCCTTCGCCCTCGACTCCCGAGCCCAGTACGCTTCGCTGCCGCCCGCACGTTACAGCGTCGACAGCAGTTACGGGCACCTGTCAGGTTCGGGAGTCGAGTGCGGCGGCTGAAGCAAACCGACAGACGATCGGAGACACAATATGGCTACACATATATGCATGAAGTGCCAAGCTACCTTCGTAAGGCCGGGCAAGGCGAAGTTTTGCTCTAGGCGATGCCGAGCGGAGTTTCTTAGCGGTCCAAACCATCCACTATGGAAGCCGGACAGGTTCGCGCAAAGCGCCAGCGAGCGTACCAGGCGTTGGCGCGAAGCCAATCCCGATCGCGTAAAGAAATACCAACTACAATACGACGCTCGCAGGATTGTCACCGAAAAAGACAGAGAACGCACCAGGGAGTGGAGAAGAAACAACCCGGACAGAATGCGTAATAACTGTCGCAAATACAGGCTATCTCATAAAGAACTTATGAATCAAATAATTGAAAATAGACGAGCGCGCCAAATGAACGCCCCTGGATGTGGAGTTTCGGCTGCTGTGTGGCTTGAAATTCTCGCATACCATGCATACAGGTGTGCGTACTGCTTTAGATCAGACGTTCCTCTTACTATGGACCATGTGGAAGCCTTGTCGGTTGGCGGCGCGCACGATCCGGAAAACATCGTTCCATCGTGCAGGGTGTGCAACGGAAGAAAGGGCGCCAGGGGCGTTCTGTACATGGTTTCGAGGGCAGCATGAGCGCCTTCCCTTGGGAGCTTGGTATGAACGATCAGCAACTTCAGGCCATCCATCACCAGGATGGCCCTTGCGTCCTACTCGCCTCTGCCGGCAGCGGCAAGACTCGAGCTCTCGTCCACCGCGTAGCCCGCATGGTCTACGACGGCACGCCGGCCGACAGCATCCTCGGCGTGACCTTCTCGAAGAAGGCCGCCGACGAGATGAACAAGCGCCTGAAGCAGCTCGGCGTGAAGCAGGCTCGCATCGGCACGTGGCACTCGCTCTGCCTCCAGATCTTGCGCGAGGACCACACGCGTTGGGCCGAGTGGAAGATCGACGATACGGACCGAGCCAAGTTCCTGCTCAAGGACGCTCTTGGATTCAAGCACGTGAACTGGATCGGTGCGGACCTCGGCGCAGTCCAGCGGTACATCGGAACGTGCAAGGCGAACATCGTGTGGCCAGGGTCCGATGCGTCGCTGGACCGAGCTGTCGAGCAGTTCGGCGACGGCGACTCCGCGATGAAGGCTGACGAAGCCTACGTCAAGTATCAAGAGCTCATCGAAAACCAAGGCCTACTCACGTTCGACGACTTTCTCATGTTCGCCTGGAAGCACCTCACGGAAGGCAACCGCGAACGCTGGGCCGCGCGATGGAAGTACCTGCTGCAAGACGAAGCGCAGGATGCGTCCAAGATTCAGGTGTCGCTCGCGGAGATGCTTGCCCGTGAGCATCGGAACTACCTTGTGGTCGGGGACACGTCGCAAGCGATCTATTCGTTTCGCGGGAGCACGCCGAAGTACCTCGC
>Ga0210400_10001202_pt1 | contig 26069 bp, 29 predicted proteins | sample IncBWH26MmetaG_FD_155456 | JGI IMG/M metagenome (GOLD analysis project Ga0210400, IMG submission 155456) | Forest soil microbial communities from Barre Woods Harvard Forest LTER site, Petersham, Massachusetts, United States - Inc-BW-H-26-M | ecosystem: Environmental > Terrestrial > Soil >...
TTACTTCGAACGACAGGGCGTGTGTCGCGATTTCGCCCATCTGGCCATCGCGTTCTGCCGCTGCCTGAATATTCCGGCGCGTTATTGCACGGGATACCTGGGTGATATCGGCGTCCCGGTCGTGGACGCGCCCATGGATTTCGCGGGCTGCATGGAAGTGTACCTGGGTGGCCAATGGCATGTGTTTGACCCGCGCAACAATGCGCGCCGGATCGGTCGCATCGTCCTGGCGCGGGGTCGCGACGCCGGCGATGTGGCGATCAGCACCGCGTTCGGACCGGCCTGTCTGCAGCTGTTCAAGGTCTGGACGGACGAGGCCGACAACAAGCAGTTGAAGCAGGCCGGGTAGGCGGATACAGTCCGCAGCCGCGGCGTTTCCTACGCTCGATGTCTTCTAGGCCGTGTACTCATCGCGCAGGATCCGCGCACCCTGCACGAGGGCCTGCATCTTGCCGAAGGCCACGGCATGGGGCAGGTACTTCATCCCGCAATCGGGCGCGACAATGACCTTGTCCGCCGGCAGGTAATTGAGCGCGCGCCGGATGCGCATCGCCACGGTCTCGGCCGACTCAATCGTCATGTCCGACAGGTCGATGGCACCGACCATGATGGACTTGCCCGGCAATTCCTTGAGCACCGAGCAGTCGAGGTTCGACTGCGCCGTCTCTATGGACACCTGGGAACAGCGGCACTCCGCCAGCTCGGAAAGGAAGGAATAGCCGCTGGGTCGCGCGTGAATGATGGCGGCGTAGCCGAAGCAGATATGGACGGTTGTGGTGCCGGTCACGCCCTCGAGGGCGCGGTTCAGCGCCTGCAGGCCGTACTTGCGAGCCTTCTCGGGCCGCGCCTGCAGGTACGGTTCGTCGATCTGCACCACATCGGCGCCGGCGGCGAACAGATCCTTGATCTCTTCATTGACCGCTGCGGCGTAGTCCAGCGCGGCGTCTTCCTCGTGGGTGTAGAAATCGTTCTGCGCCTGCTGGGTCATGGTGAACGGACCCGGCACGGTGATCTTCACGCGTCGGCTGGTGTGACGCTGCAGGAACTTCAGGTCCTCGACCTGCACCGAGTGCATGCGACGGATTTTGCCGACGATGCGCGGCACCGGATTGGGATGACCGGAGCGATCCAGCGCGGTACCCGGATTTTCCAGGTCGACGCCCTCGAGTGCGGTCGCAAAACGGTTCGAGTAGCTCTCCCTGCGGATTTCGCCATCCGAAATGATGTCGATCCCGGCCTCTTCCTGGGCGCGGATCGCCAGAATCGTGGCGTCGTCCTGCGCCTGACTGAGGAACTCGGCCGGCACCCGCCACAGCGACTGCATCCGGACCCGGGGCGGAAAGCGGCCCGCGAGATTGGCACGGTCGATCAGCCACTCGGGCTGCGGATAACTGCCTACCAGCGTCGTCGGAAAGAGCATGTGGATCCCCTCGGTAATCGCCCCGGTAGTGTACCGCACCGGATCAGCGCCACAGCCGGTAAACTACCTGACCGGCCGCCTCGGTTCCGGAATCTGGCGAGGACGTTGTTCGATGCAAACGGCACCGGCATTTTCCGCACAGAATGTGCACAAGGCTTTCGGCTCGCGAACCGTCCTGGAGGATCTGTCCCTCGCCGTTGCCGCGGGCCAGATCGTGGGCTTGATCGGGTCCAACGGCGCCGGCAAGACCACCCTGCTCAAGGTTCTGCTGGGTCTGCTGCCGGCGGATTCCGGCACGGCCCTGATCGCCGGGGAGAAGTCCGACGCCCTGTCCCCTGCGCTACGGGCACGCATCGGCTATGTACCCCAGAGCAGCACGCAATTCGCGTGGCTCAACGGCCGGTCAATGCTGCGGTACGTCGCGGCCTTCTATCCATCATTCGACTGGGGCTACGCCCGGGAGTTGATCGAGCGCTGGAAGGTATCCGTCAAGACGCCGATCGGCCTGCTTTCGCCGGGGCAGCAACAGCGCCTGTCGATTGTGCGGGCGCTGGCATCCCGACCGGACCTCCTGGTTCTTGATGAGCCGATGGCCAGTCTGGATCCTTCCACGCGACTGGCGGTCATCGAGGAGCTGGCCCGGGAGCGGGAGCGACGACCGATTTCGATGATCTTCTCCTCGCATATCACCCAGGACCTGCGCAGGCTTTGCACGCACTTTGTCATCCTTGCAAAGGGCACGGTGGCGCTGCAGGAGTCGGTGGGCCGGTGCGAGCAGTTGACCACGCTGATCCTCGCGGGCGACGAGCACGCCCTATCGGCGATGGACCAGCAGAACATGCTGCTGGTCCGCGCCGAGCGTGATGGTGAGCGGCGCGTGGTGTTGGACCAGGCAGCCGCGCTGCAGTTGGCCGGTGCGCTGCCTCCGAGCTGCCGGATCCGGGACCGCAGCGATGACCTGGACGCCACGCTCGCGGAGTGGATGGCGTGAAAAAGGCGCTGCGACTGATTCTGACGATTCTGGTCTACCGGCCGCTGATCACGATCCTGATGGGTCTGTTCTATGTCACGGCCGCACTGATCGCGGCAACGGCGATAAACCCGCCGAATCTGGGTGAGGGACTGGTGGCGTTGCTGATCATCCCAACGGCCGGACTGTTCGCGCTGTCGGCCGAGCGCCTGCTGGCCCTTCGAGGCAGCAGCCTCGCACTGGGACTGCCCGGCTTCACGAACGCGCAGCGTCACGCCCAATGGGCATTGGTTGCGGGATTGATCGCGGTGCCGATCACCGGCATGGTCGCGGTCGGGGTAAGCCCCCTGTTGGCCGCGACCATTGCGGCACCGGCCGCCATCGGCATCCTGCTGGTGCTGCGTGGCCCCTGGGTTTTCTTCGGTGTGCTGGCGCTGGTGCTGATCGGCAATACCGGGCGAGGTCTCTCCGACTGGGTATTCGGACCCTGGGGCCAGGCCGTGCTCGTCGCCTTTGGCGCCACGGTACTGGTTCTGTGGCTGCGCAATCCCGAGAAGCCCGGGCGGCGGACCATCATCCAGACCCCACGGTTTGCGGACTCGCGCCAGGAGGCCTCCACAAAGTCACTCGCGCAGGCGGTCGGCGCGCCGTCGGCAGCGGTCGAAGCCTATCTGCGAGTCAGCGACGCGCGCCTCGACTCCATTCTCAATGACCTGCGCGCCAAACGCATGTCCCGCCGGACGCTGTGGTACGGAATCGGACTGGACACGACCTTCCGATCCCGACCCCTGCTATGGCAGATGGCCCTCGGCACGGCCGCACTGGGAATCTGGCACCTTGAGCATGGCCAGCAGCCGGACTTCATGGCCTACGGGCTGTGCTGCATGTTTGCCGGAATGCGGATGCTGACGGGCTACCAGCAGATCTCGCGCACCTTGCAGCGCACGGTGACCGAGCAGTCGCTGCTGGTCTTGACGCCGACCTGGCCGGCGCCTGCGCAACTGACGCGGCATCTCATGAACCTGATCGCCGTGCAGCTTGGCACGACCTGGCTGCTATGGAGCGTCGTCACCGCCCTGGGGCGCATCGCGGGGTGGATTGCGCCGCGCTGGATGCTGTGGGCGGCGACCGGCCTGTTCGCCGTCACGGTTTCGATCGGCACGAGTTACTGCGTGAATCTCGTGCGCAAATCCGCAAGCGGTGAACAGGTGCAAAACGCCGTTATACTTCTGCTCGCGGTCAGCGGAGCGGGGCTATGGATCTTCGGAATGGAGCAACAATCACCACTTGCCTGGCTGGGGGCAGCGCTGCTGCTGCTGCCGGGCGCGCTCGCCGCCATCGCCCTGAAGCTGCGACCGCTGCGCTTTCCGGTGAACGCCTCGACTCGCGAACGCTAGCGCGCGCTCGGAGCCGACATGCATAGCGAATCCTTGCTGCTCGACGCCGACACCCGTGTCACCTGCCCGGCCTGCGGCCAGGAGTTTTCCCTGGAGCAAGGCTTCGCGAAGCAGGCGCTCGAAGCGGTGGAGGCGGCCAGTGCCGGCGCCCTGGCGGCATTGAAGGAGCAGGAGCGGCTGTCGGTCGAGAAACGGGCGCAGCAGCTTGCCGGCGAGCACTCCAGGGCGGCGCAGCGCCAGGTCGAGGACCTGCAGCGAATGCTGCAGGCGCAGGCGGACGCCCATAGCAAGGCATTGGCCGGGATGCGTGCCCTGACCGAACAGTCATTCACTTCGCAATTGGTCGCGATGAAGGAACAGCTTGCGATCAGTCAGCAGAAGCTCAGCGCGCTCGATCAGCGCGAAGCGGCGGTCGCCGAGCGTGAGCAGGGCCTCGATGCGCGCGTGCAGGAGGCCGCCGCGGCACGCGCGGCGGAACTCATCGCGGGTGAACGCCAGCAGTATGAGAAACGTCTCGCCGACACTCAGGGGCAGCTGAAGGTATTGCGGGACGAGCAGCTGGCGCTGCGCGAGGAGCGCCAGAAGCTGAAGGATGAAAAAGACATGCTGGCGCTGGAAGTACAGAAGCAGGTCGACACCAGGCTCGCCGAGCGGGAGTCACTGGTGCGCATCCAGGAACAGGAAAAGGCCCAGCTGGACAGGGCCGAGCTGCAAAAGAAACTCGACGATGCGCGCGCCGAACTCGCCTCGACGCAGCGCCGGATGACGCAGGGATCCCAGCAGCTGCAGGGCGAGATTCTCGAACTGGCCATCGAGGATGGATTGAAGCGCGCTTTTCCGCTCGATGCCATCGAGGAGGTCAAGAAGGGCGCACGGGGCGGCGATATCGTTCATCGTGTCGCATCACGCTCCGGCCCGCCGGCCGGCGTCATGCTCTGGGAGTCCAAGCGGGCCAAGGAATGGAGTCCGACCTGGATAGCGAAGCTGAAGGAGGACATGCGCGGCTGTGGCGCCGACATCGGCATCCTGGTGAGCATGACCACCGCCGTGCCCAAGGAGTGGGCCGATGGGCAGCTGTTCGGACTGCACGAAGAGGTCTGGGTCACGACCTGGACCGCCGCACTGCAGCTTGCTGAAGTGCTGCGTTGCGGACTCCTGGATGTGCACAAGCAGCGGCTGATTTCCGCGGGCAAGGGCGAAAAAATGGAGGCGGTCTACGACTACCTCACCTCGCCGCAATTCGCCCAGAAGCTCAAGGCCGTTTATGGCGCATTCCAGAAAATGCGCGAAGAGCTGGACTCGGAGCGTTCGGTCACCCTGCAGCGCTGGTCGCGCCGGGAGAAGCAACTGCAAAGCGGCGTCGCCGAGCTGTTGGGCGTGGCCGGCGATATTCAAGGGCTCGCCCAGCAGCAGCTCCCGGCGTTGGAACTGGAGCCGCCCGGCACCACGAGCTGAGCTCCCGCCGGTCTCGGAGCCTACGATCCGGCAACGAGCTCCTCGGTCCACACCTTGAAGCCAGCGAGCGTGTTCGGTCCAAAAGTCATGCTGAGGGCCACATCCGCGGCGTCACGGCCGTGGGCAATCAGTACCCGGCCAATGCGGCGGGCATTGTGCCGCGGATCAAATATATGCCACCGCCCGGCGAGGTAAGCCTCCATCCAGCCGGAAAAATCCATGGGAGCGGAACTGGCCGGCACGCCGATATCCCCCAGATAGCCGGTGCAGTAGCGCGCGGGAATATTCAGACAGCGACACAGTGTGATGCCCAGGTGGGCGAAGTCCCGGCACACGCCCTGCCGCTCCGCGAAGGCCTGCGAAGCCGTTTTCGACGGGCGCGCATATTCGTAGCCGAACTGCACGTGCCGGTGGACGAAATCGCAGACCGCCTGCACGCGCGCCCAGCCGGGGGCACTGGTGCCGAACTGCTTCCAGGCAAATTCTGTCAGCAGGTCGGTGTCACAGTAGCGGCTGCCCAGCAGGTAGATGAGAGTCTCTTCCGGGAGTGCTTCGACCGGGCTTTGCCATGCGTCCAGGGCCACCGGATCCGGGAGGCCGGAATCGCGCACGACAGCATGTGCAAACAGGCGGGTGCGCCCGGCCGGCGCGACCAAGCGCGTGCACCAATTGCCGAAGCTGTCCCGATAGACGCTCATTGGAACACCCGGATCGACATGCAGCACATCCGGGCTTTGCAGATCCGACGCGCGCGAATAATGCACGTTCAGATTCAGGATCATCGGCGTCGGCTGAACGCACTCGTAGACCAGCTCATAGCCGATTCGTATTTGCATGGGACGAGACTACCGTGTCGCCGAGCGCCGTGCTGTGGTATGAGGTTCGATCGCCGGACAGATGAAATTTTCTAGGCCCAGGGGCGCAGCACCATGAACACCAGCCGGATCGAGGCCTTCAGCGACGGCGTGATCGCGATCATCATCACCATCATGGTGCTGGAATTGAAGGTTCCGCACGGCGCCGATGCGGCCGCCCTGATACCGATGATCCCGAAATTCATGAGCTATGTACTGAGCTTCATGTACGTCGGCATCTACTGGAACAACCATCACCACATGCTGCATGCCACCAAACAGGTGACCGGGACCATCCTCTGGGCCAACCTGAACCTGCTGTTCTGGCTGTCGATGTTTCCGGTGGTGACGGACTGGGTGGGCGAGAACCCCAGCGCCAGCGTGCCCACGGCCCTGTATGGGGCGGTCCTGATGCTGGCCGCGGTGTCCTACTGGCTGCTGCAGCAGATGATCATTGCCATGCAGGGGCCGCACTCCTTGCTCAAGCGCGCGGTGGGCAGTGATTGGAAGGGCAGGATTTCACCGATCCTGTATGCCCTGGGAATCGTGATGGCGTTTCGCGCCACCTGGATCTCCCAGACGCTCTACCTGTTCGTGGCGCTGCTCTGGCTGATTCCGGATCGGCGCATCGAGAACGCCCTGGCAAAGACTTGAGTTGGCCGCTAACTGCCCAGCTTGACGCGGCTTGCCGCCAGGAAGGCCTTGATCGAGGTGGCGGGCCGACCGGTCAGGTCCGCCACGGCGGTGCTGGTGAACGCGAGCGAGGGTCCGGCAAAGCTGCGTGGCGCCGGCGCATTCGGATCGGCGGCCGCCAACACAATCGCTTTGCCCGTGGCGGCCGTAGCCGCCGCAGCGATCTCGCGCACGCCAATCAGTGCAGGTCCGGTGATGTCGTAGATCCGGTTGTCATGCCCGGAACCTGCCAGCACGGCCGCGGCGGCGGCGGCGCAGTCGCCACGCGTGACGTAGCCCACCAGCACCTCGCCGGCCGGAACGATGGCCTTGCCGTCGGCCAGCATCCGGGTCACCCGCGGCAGCAGCGTATCCATATATAGAGAGTTGCGCAGGAAGGTGTAGGCAACCCCGCTGTTGCGCAGCAGCTCTTCGGTCGCGACGTGATCCGCCGCGATACCCTGGTTATCACCCTTGCTGATCCCCAGCCAGGACGTATAGGTGATCTGTCTGACCCCCGCATCCTTGGCCGCATCGACGGCATGTCCATGCGCCACCGGTCGGGGTCCGGCACCCGCGCCGATGCTGATCAACAGCATGCGCGTACCGCCGGCGAACGCCGCCGCCAGGGACTCCGGTTTCGCAAAGTCGCCAAAGCGGGTGATCGCTCCAAGCTGCGCGTACTGCGCCAAGGCCTCGGGTGTTCGGCTTACCAGAATCAGGTTCTTGGCCGGGACTCGCAGCGCGAGCAGCTCCTGCACGGCCTCGCCGCCCAGTTGCCCCGACGCGCCGGAGATGATGATCCGGTCGTTGGCCGCGCCCAGGGCTGCGGTTGCCGCACCGCTGAGCAGCACGCCCGCCGCGGCCATCTCCAACAGATCACGCCGAGTCAGCTGGTGCATACAGACCTCCCCAAGAGCGCCCATCCTCGCAGAACACTGGCACCACGGCCAACCCGTTTCCCGATGCATTGACAGTGCACACTTTGGCGCACAAAGTCTGGCGTCGCCGCATCGAGCATCCGCCGTCAATGGATATCCGACCGACGTGCTTTCGCTGGCTGTCCGTGCTGCTGGCGCTGCTTGCCGCAGTCCATGCGCGGCCTGCCCCTGCACAGACCGATGAGATCCAGGTCTACAACGCCGAAATTGCCGCACCCGGTGTTTTCAATCTCACCCTGCACGACAACTACACGCCCGATGGCCATACGACGCCAACCTTTCCCGGCGGCATCGTCCCGAACCACACGCTCAACGGAGTTCCCGAGTGGGCTTATGGGGTTACGGACTGGTTTGAGGCAGGTCTTTACCTGCCGCTGTACAGCCTCAGTGCCAATGGCAGCCTGACCTACAATGGCTTCAAGGTGCGGACGCTGTTCGTCATGCCGGATGCGGCCAAGCAGACGTTCTTCTATGGCGTGAATTTCGAGTTCAGCTGGAACGCCGCGCATTGGAATCAAAGCCGGCACTCCCTGGAGATCCGTCCCATTCTGGGGTGGCATCTGGGTGATTTCGACCTGATCGTGAACCCGATTCTGGACAGCGATTACGAGGGCCTGTCACGCCTGGATTTTGCGCCGGCGACGCGTCTGGCCTACAACGTCGACAAGACCTGGGCGGTCGCGCTGGAGGAGTACGACGATTTCGGTCCGTTGCGCGGCTTCGACTCCACCGCGCAGCAACAGCATCAGTTGTTCGGCGTCTTCGACTACAACGGCAAGCCTTGGAGCGTTGAGGGCGGAATCGGCATAGGTCTGAGTGCTGCGAGCGATCACCTCGTGCTCAAGCTCATTCTGTCGCGCGATCTGAACTGAACTGCCCGGCCACGATTGGGATATTCTGCCCGCCTGAGCCAACACCATCAGGAGAGGGGCCATGAAGCGTCGATGTATTTGCGCCGGCCTGGCGCTCGCCACGGCGGGAATTCTCGGACTGGGGATGCTGCCGGCCCAGGCCGACGACGCAGCGGCATACACCGTGCCCGCCGGAACGCCGGCCTACATCCGTGCTGCCATCGAGGATCCGGCGCGCAGCGCCGAGCAACGGGCGCAGGATGTGAATCGCAAGCCCGCTGAACTGTTGAAGATGTCGGGCATTCGCCCCGGGCAGACGGTCGTGGAATTCGCCTCTTTCGGACAGTACTTCACCACGTTCCTTTCCGACATCGTGGGGCCGAAGGGCAAGGTGTACATGTACGACCTGCCATATACCGAGAAGCGTGCCGGTGAGGCCAGTCGGGCCTTCGTTGCGGCCCATCCGAATTCGCAGTACCAGCTGGTGGACTACAACACGCTGGAACTGCCGCAGCAGCTCGATGCCGTGTTCATCGTCCTGTACTACCATGACCTCTTCATCAACCACATCGATACGGCGAGTCTCAATGCCCGTATCTTCAAGGCGTTGAAGCCCGGCGGGGTGTTCTTCATCATCGATCACAACGCAGCGCCGGGCTCCGGCACCACGGATACGACCAAGCTGCACCGCATCGATCCGGCGGTGATCCGTCAGGAAGTCACGACCGCGGGCTTCAAGCTGCAGACCGAGAGCAAGCTGCTCGCTCATCCTGCGGATGATCACACTCAGATCGTGTTCGCGCCCGCCTTGCGTCGCCTGACCGATCAGACCGTGTTCGTGTTCCGCAAGCCCAAGGGATGATGGATGCCGGTGACTTCGGGGCCTGGTTGATCCAGGCCCGAGCGTCGCTGCGCGGTTCGGCCGGCAGCCCGGTGCCCTGCGGCGACTGCACCGGTTGCTGCACGTCGTCCTACTCGATTCAGGTGCGCCCGACGGATGCGGCTGCACTGGAGCGCATCCCCGCCAAATCGCTGTTTCGTGCGAGGCAGTCCGCCGCCGGCAACTGGACCGTCAGGCCGAACCCCGACGGCAGCTGCCCGATGCTCAGCTGCGGCAAGTGCACCATCTACGCCGAGCGTCCGCAGACCTGCCTGGACTACGACTGTCGGGTGTTCGCCGCGGCCGGCATTGCCGCCGGCGGCGCGGACAAGGCCGTCATCAACCGGCGCGTGCAGGAATGGCGTTTCCGGTTCGCGACGGTCGAGGATCGACAGGCGCACGCCGCCATCCGGGCCGCCGCGGCCTTCATTCGCGATGCGCGCGCGCATTTCCCGCCTGGTTCCGTGCCGCTGAACCCACTGGGGATTGCGGCCCTGGCGTTGCGGGTGTATCCCCTGTTCAGCGCGGCGGACCCGCCGCAGAGCGCGGCAGACATCGCGCGTGCCGTGGTCGCGGCCGGTGCGGCGTTCGACCAGGCACCGCATCCGGGCACTTGATGCTGGGCATGCTCAATTCCGCGACTGGCCCCGCAACCACCGTGTTGGTCACGGGAGCGGATCGCGGCCTGGGACTGGAATTCGTGCGCCAGTACGCGGCGCGCGGCGAAGCGGTGATCGCGACCTGCCGGACCCCGGCGCAAGCCGCGCAGCTGACCGCACTGGCGCAAATGAACGCCGCAATTTCGATTGAGACGCTTGATGTCACGAGCGACAGGGACATTGGGGCACTGGCCGCAAAGTACCAGGGCAAGCCCATTGATATCCTCATCAACAATGCCGGCATGACCGGCAGCAAGGCCGATAACACGCTGGGCAGCTTCAGTCGTCAGGCCTTCAATGAAGTGCTGAACACCAATGTATACGGCGCGCTGGCGCTGTCCGAAGCGCTGCTGGCCAATATCACCGCCGGCCGCCAGAAAAAGATCATCGCGGTGACCAGCGGCGCGGGCATGATTCGCGCATTGCCGCGCATGCCCCGGATTCCCTTGTACTACAGCCTCAGCAAGGCGGCGTTGAACTTGAGCATGCGCGCATTGGGCATCGAACTTGCGCCGCTGGGCGTCATTGTCGGCCTGGTAGGCCCCGGCAGCGTCGACACGGACATGTATGCCAGCGCGCAGGCCGATTACAAATTCGCCGTCAAGCCCATCACCCGGGCGGAGAGCGTTCACGGGTTGATCGCCGCCATCGATGTCCTCGACCAGGTCCGGGCAGCCCAGGGCGTCAACAATTATGATGGCAGCATTGGGGCTTGGTAGCGGGAGCACACCTATGAACGCATACCCCGGTGGCTGTACCTGTCGCGCGGTGCGCTACCGTCTCATCGACCGGCCGATGTTCATCCACTGCTGCCACTGCCGCTGGTGTCAGCGCGAAACCGGCGCGTCATTCGCCCTGAATGCGCTCATCGAGTCGGAGCGTGTGGAACTGATGAGCGGCACCGTGGAGATCATCGACACCCCTTCAAACAGCGGCAAGGGCCAACGCATTTCGCGCTGCCCCAGCTGCCGTATCGCCCTGTGGAGCAACTATGGCGGCGGGGGTGATGTCATCCGCTTCGTTCGCGTGGGCACTCTGGATGCGCCGGATCCGTGGCCGCCGGATGTGCATATCTTCACCCAGTCCAAGCAACCCTGGGTGATTCTTCCCGCCGGCGTCCCGGCATTCGCCGAGTACTACAAATCGGCCGAAGTCTGGCCTGCGGCAAGCCTGGCACGGCGTGCGGCCGTCATGGCGCGGACGGCAAAATATGGCGGCATTGCATGATGATTCCAAGCTCTTCGCTGGTCGGCGGCCTCTATTTCATGTCGGAGTGGGCGCTGATCATCTTCAAGCGCGCCAAGTCCGGCGCTGGCTCCAGCAAGGATCGCGGGTCCTTCGGCGTGCTGTTCATCGTCATCTGGATCAGCGTCGCATTGGCCTACGAGGTTCAATTCACCGTGCCCCAGACTGGTTGGCCGCCGCTACCCTGGGTCGGTTACCTGGGCGTGGCCGTCTTGCTTGCCGGCGGGGCGATTCGCTGGTACTCAATCATCTTTCTGGGCCGCTTCTTCACGGTGAATGTCGCCATTGCCGCGGATCACCAGCTCATCGACTCGGGCCCTTATCGACGGGTTCGGCATCCGTCCTACACCGGCGCGCTGCTGACGTTCCTGGGTCTTGGCATCTGCATGCAGAACTGGGCCTCGCTGCTGATCCTGATGACCGGGACCACGGCGGCATTCCTGTATCGCATGCGCGTGGAGGAGAAGGCGTTGGGTGATGCCTTCGGGGAGCGCTATCGGCAGTACATGCAGCGCACGGCGCGGCTGATACCCGGGGTGTACTAGCGGCGCGGGGCGGGGCGCGCGGTGTCCGGCACCATCCGGCTCAACTGGTCCTCGATCCAGGCCTGCGCTTCGGCGTTGATCTCGCGCGGTTCCCGGCCGGTCGCCTTGATCGGGGGCCCGATGATCACGCGCACCGTGCCCGGTTTCTTCAGCAGTCCCCGCCGCGGCCAGAAGTAGCCGGCGTTATGCGCCACCGGGATCACCAGCTTGCCGGTCTGGGAGGCGAGCAACGCGCCGCTGACGCCATACCGGCGAGTCTGGCCCGCCGGCATGCGGGTGCCTTCCGGGAACATCACGATCCAGTCGCCTTCCTGCAGGCGCTGCCGCCCCTGTTCGATCACCTGGTTGACGGCGTTGTGCCCGGCGCCGCGATCAATCGCAATGGCATGCAGCAGCCGGATGCCCCAGCCGACAAAAGGTATCCACAGCAGTTCGCGCTTCAGCACCCAGACCTGGCGTGGAAACACCACGCCGATGGCCAGAGTCTCCCAGGTGGAGGCATGCTTCCAAAGCGCGATGTGATTATCGGCGGGAATGTGTTCCCGTCCCTCGACGGTGTAATCCAGGCGGCACAGCCATTTCAGGGCGCGCAGCAGCACCACCGCCCAAACGCGCGCCAGACGGGCGCGCCGCGGAAAGGGCACGCAGACCGCCATGCACACGAACACCGCCGCGTACAGGAAGGTCCAGACAAACAGGAAGAGGGTAAAGAACAGCGAGGCCAGAAGCTGCATGGGGCGCGAAGTATAGCGAGGCGGCCGCAGTCCCCTGCAACCTAATGATTCCCGTGCGATTGCACCGCAGTGCGGCATGGCCGTCGCACCGAAACCAAGCATTTGGCGTCTGACGGCCCCCGAATCGATTGCATTGCCATTTCGATGCTCCATTTTGGAGCGTGAACTTTTCAGTTCGCCCCGTTATAGTGCGCACTGCGCGAGACCCCGTTCTAACTTATTGATTCCAGTGTGCCTCATGTTGGCACAAGGGCTGCAATGACTTGCCGCTCGATGCGCATCGGGCAACCCCATTTTCGGAGGCGATATGACACCGACTGATGTACTGAAGCTAATAAAAGAGAAGGAGGTCAAGTACGCAGATCTCCGGTTCACGGACACCCGCGGCAAGGAGCAGCACGTCTCCATTCCGGCCCGCCTGGTCGATGCCGACCTGTTCACCGACGGCAAGATGTTCGACGGTTCATCGATCGCGGGCTGGAAGGGGATCAACGAGTCGGACATGATCCTCATGCCCGAAGCGGCAACCGCCGTCATCGATCCGTTCTTCGAAGACACGACGGTCAACCTGCGCTGCGATGTCATCGAGCCGGCCACCATGCAGGGCTACGAGCGCGATCCGCGTTCGCTGGCGAAGCGCGCCGAGGCCTACCTGAAGTCCACCGGCATCGCCGACGGCGCGCTGTTCGGCCCGGAGAACGAATTCTTCATTTTCGACAGCGTCCGCAGCGGCTCCAGCGTCAACGGCTGCTTCTACGAAATCGACTCGCAGCAGGGCGCCTGGAACTCGGGCAAGGACTACGTCGAAGGCAACAAGGGACATCGCCCCGGGGTCAAGGGGGGTTACTTCCCGGTGCCGCCGATCGATGCCTTCCAGGACATCCGGTCGGCCATGTGCGATGCCATGCAGGAAATGGGCATGGTGGTCGAGGTACACCACCACGAAGTCGCCACGGGCGGCCAGTGCGAAATCGGTGTCGGCCCCGGCGGCCTGGTCGGCAAGGCGGACCAGGTGCAGATCCTCAAGTACTGCGTGCTGAACGTGGCCCACAGCTACGGCAAGACCGCGACTTTCATGCCCAAGCCGCTGGTCGGCGACAACGGCAATGGCATGCACGTGCATCAGTCCCTGCAAAAGGACGGCAAGGCGCTGTTCGCCGGTGACAAGTACGGTGGTCTGTCCGAGCTTGCGCTGTACTACATCGGCGGCGTCATCAAGCACGCCAAGGCGATCAACGCCATCACCAATGCCGCCACCAACAGCTACAAGCGCCTGGTGCCCGGATTCGAAGCGCCGGTGATGCTGGCGTATTCGGCCCGCAATCGTTCCGCCTCGATCCGCATTCCCTGGGTGTCGAACCCGAAAGCGCGCCGCATTGAAGTGCGTTTCCCGGACTCGACCGCGAATCCGTACTTCGCCTTCGCGGCCATGATGATGGCCGGCCTGGACGGCATCCAGAACAAGATCCATCCCGGCGATCCGGCCGACAAGGACCTGTACGACCTGGAGCCCGAGGAGGCCGCGCACATCCCGACCGTGTGCCACTCGCTGGACATGGCGCTCGAGCATCTGGACAAGGACCGCGAGTTCCTGACCCGCGGGGGCGTCTTCACGAACGACGTGATCGATGCCTATATCGGCCTGAAGATGCAGGAAGTGACCCGCTTGCGAATGGCCACGCATCCAGTGGAGATGGAGCTGTACTACAGCTGTTGATGACGGTGGCAGTCCTCGATAATGCACCTCAGAACGGCAACAACCCGGCCCCCCCGCTGACCGCGGGGGGGTACGGCTGCGGGCTATTTTTGTCCTCGGACCCCGTCGGGGCTATGCTCCGGGGGTATGCGAGGACTGCCCTTACTCTTCATGCTGGTCGCCAGCGCCAGCGCCTGGTCCGCCACGGTCTACAAGTGGGTGGACGACCAGGGCGTGACCCATTTCAGCGACCAGCCCAATCCCAGGGCGGAGAAGCTGACTATTGCCGGTGCCCAGTCCTACGGGGCCCAGGCCGCCGCGGTGGCGGCACCCCCAACGGCCGCTGCGGCCCGGCCCGCCGCGCCGCCGGTCTGCCTGATCGACACGCCGGCCTCCGGGCAGGTGTTCCTCGACGCATTTTCCATAAGCGGGCACGTCACGCTGGCCCGGGTCGGCGATGGCAGCCAGAGCACGCTGCGACTCGACGGAGAGGATATTTCGGCCCTGCTGGGCCCCAGCGGCAGTTTCTCGGTCAGCCAGGTGGGGCGCGGCGATCACACCCTGACCCTCCAGGTGACCGACGCCCGCGGAGAAGTCACCTGCGAGGCCAGTGCGGTGACCTTTTCCCTGCGGCAGCGCAGCGCTGTTGGGCCGGGCGTACCCACGGCGCCGGGCACGCCCACCGTTCCGATGGCACCCGGCGTGGGCCGTCATTCCAGTTCCTGACCGCCCCCGTCAGCGCCATGCCGTTCGGCGAGGTGCGCTGTGGGTTCTGACCAATCCCCGACCTCCCCGCTGTCGCATTTCGATTCCGAGGACCTGCTGAATGCGCTGTCCACCGGTATCATTCTGCTGGATGCGCAGCTGTGCCCCATCTACGCCAACATGGCCGCGCAGGATCTGCTGGCCATCAGCCTGAATCAAAGCCGCGGCCGACCCTTCGGGGATCACTTGCTCGAATCCAACGGCCTGATTCCGATTCTGCGCCGCTCCATCGAGACCGGCGAGGCGTTCGCGGATCGCGAACTGGTCCTGAACCTCAAGTCCACGCCGCGCGAACCGCGCATCGTGGATGTCACCATCACGCCGCTGGAAGGCGAGGTCACCGGCACGCACCTGCTGCTGGAGCTCACCGACACCACGGCCCGGCAGCGTATTTCCCGCGAGAATGACATGCTGGTGCGCCTGGACAGCAGCCGCATGATGCTGCGGCAGCTCGCTCATGAAATCAAAAACCCCCTGGGCGGCCTGCGCGGCGCCGCGCAGCTGCTGGAACGGGAGCTGCCGAACGACAGTCTGAAGGAATATACCAACGTCATCATTACGGAGGCCGACCGCCTGAGCGCGCTCGTGGCCTCGATGACGGGACCCAACCGGCCGATGCAGAAGACCCAGCTCAACATCCATGAGCTGTGCGAGCACGTCTATCATCTGTTGCGGGGCGAGGCCCCCAGCGGCGTGGCGATCGACCGCGACTACGACCCGAGCCTGCCGAGTGCAAATTTCGATCGCAACCAGTTGATCCAGGCGCTGCTGAATGTGGCACGCAATGCCATGCAGGCCGTGGGCGAGCACGGTCGCATCACCTTCCGGACGCGCGCCTTCTCCAATATCAGCATCGCGGGACGCCGCCATCGCCTCGCTGCGGGGGTGCAGATCGAGGATGATGGCCCCGGGGTGCCGGCCGCGCTGCGGGCGAGCATTTTCTATCCATTGGTGACCGGCAGACCCACGGGTACCGGACTGGGCCTGGCGGTGGCACAGGATCTGGTGACCCGGCATGGCGGCCTGATCGAATTTGAGAGTGAACCCGGCCGAACTGTGTTCAAGCTGATGTTGCCGCTTGAGGAAGCTGTATGAGTACATTGAACCTTCGTGTCTGGCTCGTGGACGATGACGCATCGATCCGCTGGGTGTTGGAACGGGCCTTGCGCAACGGCGGCATGCTGCCCAGGACCTTTGATTCCGCGGAGCCCGCCCTGACGGCGCTGCGCGCCGATGCGCCGGATGTCCTGATCACGGACATCCGGATGGCCGGCCAGTCGGGTCTTGAACTGCTCAAGCGCATCCGCGAGACGCGTCCGACGCTGCCGGTCATCGTGATGACGGCCTACGCCGATCTGGGCAATGCGGTGTCCGCATATGAAAGCGGTGCCTTCGAGTACCTGCCAAAGCCCTTCGATATCGATCAGGCCGTGGATCTGGTGCGCCGCGCCGCGCGCACCGCGACGCCCACCACCACGGATGGCGGCAGTCCACCGCCGATTCCCGAGCTGCTGGGCCGGGCCGCGGCCATGCAGCAGGTGTTCCGCGCCATCGGCCGCCTGTCCCGCTCCAGCGTCACGGTGCTGATCACGGGCGAGTCCGGCACCGGCAAGGAGCTGGTCGCACGCGCACTGCACGAGCACTCCCCGCGGGCCGCGAAGCCCTTCATCGCGTTGAACACATCGGCGATTCCGAGCGAACTGCTCGAGTCGGAACTGTTTGGTCATGAGAAGGGTGCGTTCACCGGCGCCGACAGCCTGCGGCGCGGGCGCTTCGAACAGGCGGACGGCGGCACCCTGTTCCTGGACGAAATCGGCGACATGTCGACGCCGCTGCAGACCCGCTTGCTGCGGGTGCTCGCCGAGGGCGAGTTCTATCGGGTGGGCGGCCAGACACCCATCCGCGTGGATGTGCGCGTCATCGCCGCGACTCACCAGAATCTGCAGGACCGGGTCCAGCGCGGCGTGTTCCGCGAGGATCTGTATCATCGACTCAACGTCATTCGCATCGAACTGCCGCCGCTGCGGGCGCGTTCGGAAGACATTCCCGAGCTGCTCGATCACTATCTGCACGTTGCGGCCATGGAGTTGGGAGTGGATCCCAAGGCGCTGGCCGCCGACGCCAAGGAAAAGTTGAGCGCGCACAGCTGGCCTGGCAATGTCCGTGAGCTGGTCAATCTGTGTCGCCGGCTCACCGTGCTGGCGCCGGGCTCGGATATCCGCATCGAAGATCTGCCGGCGGAGCTGGTCGCCGACAGCGATACCACCGCGGAAGTGGACTGGGCCAAGGCGCTCGCCAGCTGGGCGGATCGGCAGGCCATGGTAGGCAAGCGTCCGCTGCTGACCGATGCGCAGCCGGAATTCGAGCGGGTGCTGATCCGTGCCGCGCTCAAGCGCACCCAGGGACATCGCCAGGATGCGGCCAAGCTCTTGGGCTGGGGGCGCAACACCCTCACCCGCAAGCTCAAGGAATTGGGGATGAACACCGCCGAATGACGCCCGTTCCATGAGAAAATCCGGCGGCCATGCCGAACCTGGATCAATTCTGGAAGCGCGAGCTGCTGTGGAATAGCGTCGGTGCCTGGAGCATCGCGCTGCTCGTATTCCTGGCGATATTCATCGGCCTGCTGACCTTCAGGCAGATTTTCCGCGCACGTCGCCGCAAATGGCGCGAGTCGGGCCGCTCGCCGCCGGTGGCCCTTGAGCTCACCTCCCAACTCATCGAGAAGACCAGCGGGCTGTTCATCTGGGGTGTGGCCCTCTACAGCGCCATCGAGCAGCTGGATTTTCCGCCGACGAGCCATCTCGCGCACCGCATCGACCACAGCGTCGATGTCCTGATCACCCTGATCTTCTGGTACCAGGCGGCCCGCTGGGCCATGGCAACGCTGCGCTATACCATCGATCAGCGCCGCCGCAGCGTGCAGGGCCACGATGCCGCGATCACCGGCTCGATGGAAATCATCCTGTTTGTCGCCGGTATCCTGATCTGGGCGCTGGCCCTGCTGCTGGCGCTCGACAATCTCGGCGTGGCCATCCGGCCATTGCTCGCGGGGCTTGGGATCGGCGGTATCGCGGTGGCCCTGGCCGTCCAGGCCGTGCTGGGCGATTTGCTCGCCTCGATGTCGATCGCGATGGACAAGCCCTTCGTGATCGGCGATCTGCTGAGCGTGGACACGCTGACCGGCACGGTGGAATACATCGGCGTCAAGAGCACCCGGATCCGCAGTATCACCGGGGAACAGATCGTGGTGTCGAACTCCGACATCACCAAGTCCCGCATCCGCAATTTCGGACGCATGAGCGAGCGGCGGGTGTCATTTGAAATTCCGGTGATCCACGACACGCCGGTGGCGGTGCTGCGCGCCCTGCCCGAGGCCGTCGGGGAGGTGATCGGAGCCTCACCGCGCGCCCGCTTTGTCCGCTGCAATCTGTTGACGCTGACCGAGACGGCGCTGCGTTATGAGGTGGTGTACTTCGTGCGTGCGCCGGAAATGCAGATCTATGCGGATGTTCAGCACGCGATCATGATCGCGCTGCTGGAGAAGTTCCGGGAACTGGGCGTGCAGTTCCCGACGCCGGCGCAGGTTCCGATGCCGACGACGGCGCCGTTGGCCGCACCGGCCACTCCGTAGGGTGTGCCGTTCATGGCGGGCCGCCATAAATGAACACTTCCTCGATACCCTTGCCAAAGGTGCGCGCAATCCGGAACGCCAGTTCCAGCGATGGCGCGTAATGACCGGCTTCGATGGCGATGATGGTCTGGCGCGTGGCGCCCACAAGGTCCGCTAGTTGCTGCTGCGTGAGTTCCCCGCGTTCGAAGCGCAGCTTGCGGATCTGGTTGCGAATCTCAGTAGCCACGCCGGTAACTCACGATGCGGGTCACGTACTTGCACACATCGGCCAGGGTGAGTGCGAGCAGCAGCCATTGGGCCAGCAGCGGCGCAGTCAGCGGACCGATAGCCATGCGCAGCAGGACCGTATCGCGCAAGGTGGGACCGACAGGCATTGGCAAGGCACGCATTATCTGGATCGTCCAGATGAGTGCCAGCACGAAGCCGATGGACCACGCGAGCACTACATAGGCATTGCGCCCCGCGCGCAGATTGATGAGCCGGTCGCGTTCGTCGAGCCGTTCGCGCCGCTTCGGATCGTCCCCGGAACGTCTTTGCACCCGACGCAGCAGCAGCTCGCCGGCGATGGCGGCAAAGATGGCCGTGATCGCGAGAATCAACGCGAAGACAATCATGCTGGGGCCAAACAAATGACTGTCCCCCGGCGCGGGCAACACGATGGCGAAGTACCAAATACTGATCAGGACCGTGACGATGAGGGATACCCAGCTGATCTTTTCCTGCCGCGACATGACCGACTCCTGCTTTGATTTCTATGTACGGTAAACCAGACATTAAGTACGATATGCCAGACATGTCGGGCCTGTCAAGCATGCTTTACTTCGGGCAGAATCGGCGGTAAGGTAAAGCAAGCTTTACAGGCGGGTCTCCCAATGAACAACCCACTCAATCCCGATCCCAATACGCTCCTGACCACGGTCGGGGGCGGTCGGATCACGGCCTTCTATACCCGGCCCGTCGTCGGCATCCTGTTCGGCCTGTGGACTTATCTGTGCTGCCTGTACGTGGCGATCATGGCCCCGAGAATCCTGGCGACCGGGGGAACTCGCGAAGTCGTCGTGCTGGCCCTGCCGCTGCTGAGCCTGCTGCTGCTGGCCTGCATCATCTACTCGGTGTACCGCGCCAGTGATGAGTACCGCCGGCATCGCATCCTGCGCGCGACTGCGCACACCGGGGCGATCCTGGCGTTCAGCGCATCGGTGTACTTCTGTCTGGAGCGGCTTGGGCTGCCGCAGCTGTCCATGATCGTGGTCATTCTGTACGGCTGGGCGGTATTCACCATCCTGCTGCTTTGGGCGTTGTACCGCACCCGATGAAGAACATCCTTCCCGAACTGCGCTCGCAGCGCGGCTGGACGCAGGGTGATCTGGCGCTGCGCCTGTCGGTCTCGCGCCAGACCGTGAACGCGGTGGAAACCGGACGCTATGAACCGAGCCTCTCCCTCGCCTTCGCCATGGCCGCGCTGTTCGCCTTGCCCATCGAGGACATCTTCCAGGCGCAGCGCCAGCCCCACAGGTTCGCGGCCCCCACGCCCGATCCGGAGCCGTGATTGCTGTGCCAGCAGTACGAAGTTGGGCCATTTGGCGATCTTTGTTTCAGAGTTGATTTAAAGCGCCATGTTCAACGTCATTCTGTATCGCCCGGAAATTCCGCCGAACACCGGCAATGTCATCCGGCTGTGTGCCAACACCGGCTGCACCCTGCACCTGATTCGGCCGCTGGGATTCGAACTGGACGAGAAGTCGGTGCAGCGCGCGGGCATGGATTACGCGGAGCTGGCCGACGTTCAGGTTCATGCCAGCCTGGATGCGTGCCTGACGCGGCTTGGACCGGCGCGACTCTTCGCCATCGAAACCGGCGCGAGCCGAACCTACGCCCAGCAACGATTCGAGCGCGGCGATGCGCTGCTGTTTGGACCGGAATCCAGCGGCTTGCCGGCAGCGGTTCTGGAGCGGGTCGGGCCGGCGCATACCCTGAGCATCCCGATGCGCCGTGGCAACCGCAGCCTGAACCTCAACAATGCAGTCGCGCTGGTGGTCTATGAAGCCTGGCGCCAGTTGGGATTCGCCCTGACACCGTGACCGGGCTATTCGGCCTCGGCCCGGATGGGCCGCCGCATCAAGGCGCGCACCACCTCTTCGGCGGGCAGGCCTTCGTGCAGCACGCGATACACACCCTCGCACAGGGGCATCTCGACGTGCTCGCGCTGGGCCACGGCCCACACCGCCCGCGCCGCCCGTACGCCCTCCACGACCTGACCAATCTCGGCGCGGGCCGCTTCAATATCGCGACCCTGCGCCAGCAACAGGCCGAAGCGCCGATTGCGGCTTTGATCATCCGTACAGCTCAGGACCAGGTCACCCAGACCCGCCAGGCCCATGAAGGTCTCGCGACTGGCGCCGAGCGCCACGCCCAGGCGCACCATCTCGGTCAGGCCCCGCGTGATGAGGGCGATGCGGGTATTGGCGCCAAACCCCAGGCCATCGGAAAGCCCCGCGGCCAGCGCCAGCACATTCTTCACCGCCCCGCCCACTTCGACGCCAACGATGTCCGTGGAGGTGTAGGCGCGAAAACTGGCGGACGACAAATCCTGCGCGAGGGCCGCGGCGAAACCGGATTCCGGAGAGGCAACGGTCATGGCCGTGGGCAGACCCGCGCCGACTTCGGCGGCGAAGGTCGGACCCGACAACACCGCGAAGGCGCGGCCGGTGCCGAGGACGTCCCGGGCGACCTGATGAGGTAGCAAGCCGCTGTGGGCTTCGAAGCCCTTGGTCGCCCAGGCCAGTCGCATCTGCGGGCCGAGCAAGGGCTGGATCTGCCCAAGCATGGCGCGAAAGGACTCACTGGGAACCACGATCAATACATCCAGCGCTCCGTCCAATTGTGAGGCAAGGTCCGCCCCGACACTGAGCGAGTCGGGAAAGTCCCCTTGCGGCAGGTAGCGCCGATTCGCGCGTTCGCGAATCATCTGCGCCACCTGGCCGGGATCACGTCCCCACAGCCGGGTGGCCTTGCCGCTGCGGGCAAACTGGATGGCGAGCGCCGTGCCCCACGAGCCCGCCCCCAGCACCGCGATGGGCGACCCGGTCGGCGGCAAACCAGGCGCGTGCATCACCACATTAGTTCTTGGTGAGCGAGGCCTGATTGCCGGCGTCCGCCAGCGCGCGCTCATACAGCGCCTCGAAGTTCACCGGCGGCAACAGGAACTGCGGGAAGCCACCCTGGGTCACCAGGTTGGAGACCGCGGCACGGGCGAACGGGAACAGCACATTCGGACAGATGGTGCCGATGGCACGGCGTGCATCATCATCCGAGAGGTTGCGCATCAGGAACGCACCGGCCTGCTTGACCTCCACCAGAAACATGGTGGCTTCGCCCTGTTTGGCCGAGACGGTCACGGTCAGCACGATTTCCCGCAGCTCGGGTGTCAGGATGTTCACGCCGGTATGCAGGTCCAGGTTGATCTGCGGGTTCCACTGGCCGTCCACACGCGGGCCGTTCGGCGCCTCATACGAGCAGTCCTTCAGGTACACCGCCTGCAGGGCGAGCTGACTGCCGGTGGCGTTCGGATCACCCAGCACGGGGGCCGCCGGGTTGGCGCCGTCGTTGTTGCTACTCATCGATTCGTCTCCTGTAAAAGCGGATCCAGGCCACCTGCCGCATCGAGCGCGATCAGATCATCGCAGCCGCCGACATGGGTCTGGTTGATGAAAATCTGCGGGACCGTGTGCCGTCCGCTGCGGGCCACCATAGCCTCACGGGCCCCGGGACGGGCGTCGACATCGATCTCCTCGAACTCGACACCCTTGGTCGCCAGCAGCTGGCGCGCCCTGGAACAGTAGGGACACCAGGCGGTGGCGTAGATCTCGACTTTTGGCGCAGCCATGGTCCTTGCGGCAATGCGTTAGGGCGGCGTCAGCCCTTGGCCAGCGGCAGGTTTTCGGACCGCCAGGCCGGCAGGCCGCCCCGCAGACAGAAAGCCTTGGTGAATCCCTGGGCGGTGAGCTTGCGCACCACCACCGGCCCGCTGCTCTCATCGCTGCCATAGACGATGACGGGCTTCTCGCGATGCTTCTTCAGGGTTTCAGCCGCCTTGGGCAACTGATCGGAGGGCAGCTGCCGGGCGCCGCTGATATGCCCGGCGGCATAGTCATCCAGGCTGCGCACGTCCAGCACCAGCGCGCCCTGATTCATCAGCCGGATCACTTCCTGCGGGGAAATCGCACTCGCCCCCTGCTTGCGCAGGTAGTACTCATAGGCGAAGACAATCAGCCCGGCGAGTACCGCGGCGGCCGCCAGCAGGGGGTGATGTCCAATGTATTCGATCAGCCTGTCCATCCGGAACGTCCCACCCAGTACACCTGCAAAAAAGGGCGCGTAGTATAACGAGCATGGGTGAATCGCGTCGCACTGTGCGTCAGGCCTGCTTCGCGGCCCTTGCCGTCGGCCTGCTGGTCGCCGCGTCGGCGGCACCCCCCCAGGCCCCCGCCGGCCGCCAGTCCCAGACCGAAGGGCAGCTGCAGGCGCTGAAAGCCCAGATCGCGGCCATCCGCGACAAAGTCGGCCGGGATGCGGTGGAGTCGGACCGCCTGGCCCAGGAACTGCAGACCGCGGAAGTCGCGGTGGCCGGGGCCCGGGCGAGGCTGGCGGATCTGCGCCACGAGAAGGCCGATCGCACGGCCCATCGCGCCACGGTCGCCGCCCAGCAGCGCAGTCGCGAGACGGAAGTGGCCGCCCTGCGGGCCGGACTGGCGCAGCAGATGCGCGCCGCCTACCTGATCGGGCGCGAGGAACCGCTGAAACTGCTGCTTAATCAGCAGGATCCCGCGCGGGCCGGCCGGATGTTTGCGTACTACAGTTACTTTGGCCGCGCGCGCGCCGGCGTCATTGCCGACATCGACACCGATATCCGCACCCTCGCCGCGCTGGATGCGCAGCTGGCCGCCGACGAACAGCGGCTCGATGCGCTGCAGAGCGCCGCCGCCGATGAAGTCAGCCAGCTGCAGAGCGCACGGGCGCAGCGGGATGCGGCGCTCGTGGCCATCAAGGCTGAATCCCGCAACAGTGCGCAGGCGCTGCGGCGGCTGCAGGCGCAGCAGGCGGCACTCACGGCCCTGCTGCGCGACCTGAAACGCGCTCTGCAACCGTTCCCCGGGGATGCCGCCGGCGCCTTCGGCACCCTGCGGGGCCGGCTGGCCTGGCCCGTCGGCGGCCATCTCGCCGCGCGCTTCGGCCAGGTGCGAGCCGGCGGCCTGAAGTGGGACGGCATGCTGATCGATACCGAGCGCGGCGCGGAGGTTCGCGCGGTGTATCGGGGCCGGGTCATTTATGCGGATTGGCTGCCCGGACTGGGACTGCTCACCATTATCGATCACGGTGAGGGCTACCTCAGTCTTTACGGCCACAATGACCGACTTTACAAGGCGGCCGGCGACACCGTGAGCGCCGGGGAGGTGATCGGCGTCAGCGGTGACAGCGGCGGCACCAGCCGCCCGCAGCTGTACTTCGAGATCCGCAAGGCCGGTCGTCCGGTGGACCCGGGTCCCTGGTTCCGCCAGGCGGGGCCGCTCGCCAACTAGCCTACGCTGCATTGCAACATAAGTTCCTCAGGCTGCACGCCGCTGGTGCACAAAACTGTTCGTGACCATTATGCAATTCGCCAACTGGCGCATGGTTCCGACGCCCCGCATTTGCGATGTTTGTGAGCATGGCTGGACGTGTGTCTAAGGAGGCAGGCAACGAAACGTGGGACGCACTGGAGCCCTTTTCCCAGCTGTTCCGCGCCATGATGCCCCGTGCCGCGACCATCGCCGTCTTCAACTCCGCCGGACGGATGCGCTGGTCGAGCGATGCGACCATCGGTCCGGATCTGAGCAGCCGCGTCGACGCCATGCTGCCGGTGGCGCGCAATCCGGCCTCCGGCGAGGGCACCCTCGAAATGCTCGGCGGCCAGCCCTCCTACCTGTTCTGGATCCGTGACGATCATCGTGCCCTGCTGGCCGTGGTCGCCGTGCTGACGCGCACCGCGCCCAATGAAAGCGAACCGCGCACCTTCTCCTTCGCGCACTCGATGCTGCGGCCCGCGCTGGAATGCATGCGGCGCGAACTGCTCACCATGCACACCATCGAGGAGCTGCGCTCGGCGGTGGGCGAACTGGACGAAGACCTGGAGCTGCTGCTGGCGGATGCCGCGGATGCCAACATGGCCGCCGACGGCGCCGATGAACTGAAGAGCCTGCTGCAAAGAATGGTGTCGCACCTCAAATGCACCGTGGCCGCGCTGATCGTGCCGGAAAAGGGCATCGCGCTGGTGCGCGGCGCCAGCGATTCGAAGGCCGACGGGCAGCTCATTGCCCGCGCCCATCGTCAACTGCTGCAGATCGCCACCGCCAATGCCCATCCGGTCATCATCAATGACCCGCACGCCGGCCCGCTGGCCAGTTTGATCTCGTGCCGCGCGCTGGTCTGTCCGGTGCGCAACGGCAGCGGCCGCGGCATGGGTGTGCTGGCATTGCTGCGTGATCCGCTGGTGCGGGAATTCCGGCCGCGTGACGGCCGTGTGGCCGAGATCCTGGCGCGTCGCGCCGCCATCGTCGTGGCCAGCCACTACGACGCGCTCAGCGGCCTGTACACCCGCACCGCATTTGAACAACGGGTGCGCGCGATCGTGGCCGAACGCACCATCAACAGCACGCCATGGAGCGCACTGTATGTGAACTGCGACCGGCTGCATGTCGTCAATGACAACCACGGCATGCACGTCGGCGACACCGTCATCGGACAGCTCGGCGAGCTGATCCGTGGCCGCCTGCCGCCGGGGGGACTGGCAGCGCGCATTTCCGGTGACCGCTTCACCGTGCTGCTGCCCACCGAAGTCGATGACGCCAGCCGTTTTGCCGAATCGCTGCGCGTCGGCGCGGAAATGCTGAGCGCGCTGCATCCGGGCACGGACATCAGCATCACCATCAGCATCGGCGTGGCGCCGCTGGAGAACGGCCGCGGCGGGGAGCTGGCGCATTCGCTGGCGGCGGCCGAAACCGCCTGCAAGGCCGCCAAGGATCGCGGGCGCAATCGCGTCGCCACCTACCAGGTCGCCGACCAGAGCATCATCCGCAGGTTCTCGGACATCGACGTGGTATCGCGCGTGCGCGAGGCGCTGACCCACAACCGGCTGCGGCTGGATGCGCAGGCCATCGTGCCCTTCAAGGAATCCGCGCAAAACCCGCCGCACTTCGAGCTGCTGCTGCGCATGATTGATCGCGATGGCAGCGCGCTCGGGCCCGACACCTTCCTGTCGGCCGCGGTGCGCTACCAGATGATGGCCGACATTGACCGCTGGGTCGTCACCCGC
>Ga0210400_10001204_pt1 | contig 26029 bp, 20 predicted proteins | sample IncBWH26MmetaG_FD_155456 | JGI IMG/M metagenome (GOLD analysis project Ga0210400, IMG submission 155456) | Forest soil microbial communities from Barre Woods Harvard Forest LTER site, Petersham, Massachusetts, United States - Inc-BW-H-26-M | ecosystem: Environmental > Terrestrial > Soil >...
GAGGCGGCATCCATGACGATGGCGTCGCATTCGACGTGGCCGTCGAGCGTCAGATGGGAACCGAAGCCGGAGTCGAAGGTAGGATCGTCTTCGAGGACGATGATGGCGGCTTCGATGGCGTCGAGCGCGTGGCCGCCGTTGCTAAGAATTCTCCAGCCGGCTTGAAGGGCGCGGAGACAACCGGATTTGCAGGCGTCAACGGCATCATCGGGGATGTCCCAGGCGCCGCCGTGGACGATTAGGGAGGGTTGCATGGGAAACAGGATAGCAGAAGTGAAAACGGAGAACTCGGCGAGCGCATTTCTGTAATCAGTAATCGGTAATCAGTAATCGGTAAGAGGCGATCAGCGAACAGATAACAGTTAGCAGGAAGCAGTTGGCTCGGATAGGTTGAGAGAATAAAGCTAACGAGAATGGGCTAAATGAAGAAATCCAGGGTGAGTAGGAGAAGGCCCAGTATTAGGAGGAAGGCGCCGGGGGAGAAACGGCGCTGGGGGAGACGGCTGACGGAATGGAGAAAGCCGGCGGGGATAACGCGGAGGCGCGATTCGGTGCGGGGAAGATAAAAGGGACCGACGGATTCGTAGCGAGACAGATTGCGGCGGAAGGCGGAGAATTCATCTTCCATCCAGAGGGAGAGTTCTTCGCGGTAGCGCCAGAGATACAGGGAGCCGAGCAGAAAAACACCATAGCCGAGGCAAGTAAGCAAACCAAGAGCCGGACCCGAACCCCAATAAAGCATGGCACCTCGCCGCCAACCCCCGCGGCCGGAATATTCTAAGCCTCTTCGTGAATGGTGAAAAGGCGGACGATTTCGAATTCTTTTTTACCGGCCGGAGTGAGCACCTGCACCTCGTCGCCGACCTTGCGATTGAGCAGCGCGCGGCCAATGGGAGAAGTGGTAGAGATCATTCCCTTTTCGACGTCGGCTTCCTCGCTGCTGACGAGCTTGTACTCGATTTCCTGACTCTTTTGAATGTCAATAACGATGATGCGCGAGCCATAGCCTGAGCGGTCTTTCGGAATATTGGTGAGGTTCAACATGCCAAGGTCGCCCATGCGCTTTTTGAGCTGGCCGATTTTGGCGTTGACGTAGCCCTGGCGCTCCTTGGCGTACTTGTACTCGGCGTTTTCCGAGAGGTCGCCGTGCGCGCGGGCGATGGCGATTTCCTTGGGGAGGTCGACGTTGAGTTCGTGCTCCAAGGAGTCAAGTTCCTGCTGGAGCTTTTGTTTAATTTTGGCAAGAGGGTCAGACATAAGTTTTCCGCATCAGAGAAAAATGATGCGGAGTCCGGCCGGGCCGGACTCCGCACGGAACATTATAGATGGGGGAGAAATGCCCCGACAAGAGGGAAAGGAGAACTTTCGTTGCGGGGAGATAGTTAATGTCCTCATTTTCAATAAGTTACATTGAGATAAGTGAAGTTAGCGGACGGGGAGCTCAACGCTCTGGGAGACTGTTTTCCCCGCGGCGTCCGCAATCGTGAGCGTGTAGGTGGTGGTCTTTCGGGGGGAGATGTTCAGACAGCGGGAGTGGGAAGGCCAGACCTCTCCGGCGGGGGGATCGAGAGTGACGGTCTTGGCGTTGGCGACGTCGTAGCAGAGTTGCGCGGTTTCACCGGGGTGAATGGCGCGAGGCGAGATGTAGAGGCCGCGGATGGCCAGTTCGGAGCCGCCTAATTGCTCGACGGCGAGGCGATCCTCTTCACGGCGCTGCTCGGCTTGGCGCTGTTTTGTTTGCCGCTCGTACTCTTTGCTGGATTCGTAGCGGGAGTAAATGACATAGGAGACGTAGAGGATTACTCCAATAATCAGCAATGAAGAATAGAGGAACGGATTCTTGAGCAGGGATTTGGGGGAAGGGGAGATTTCGGAAGTCATGGCGTCAACCAGGGTACCGTCCCAAAGAGTGCAAAGTTTTATTTTAACCGGAAAATGAGCAGAACCAGAAATCGCGGAAACGCGATTCATTTCCTCGCCGGGTTCAGGATTTTCGCTTAGACTTCCACATCGTAATGAAGCGTATCTCGAGACGTTCGATGATCCATCGCGCTGCTTCGGGCGTGGCGGCGGCTTCCCTGACCACCGTTCCGGCTCTTTCCTCGACTGCCGGGTGGCAGAGCACCCAACGCAAGGGGCGCATACGGCAATCCGTTTCGCGGTGGTGTTACGAGAAGATTCCACTGGATGAGTTGTGCGAAAAAGGCGCGGCGATGGGGTTGAAGGCCATTGACCTGCTGAATGAGGACGAGTGGGAAGTGCCGCGGCGGTACGGATTGGTGTGCAGCATGGGATATGGCGGCGGGGGAGAGATCCGGAGCGGGATGAACCGGGTGGAGAATCACGCGAAGATTGAGGAAGCGTTTCGGAAAAGCATACCGCGGGCGGCAAAGTTGGGCGTGGCGAACGTGATCACTTTTTCAGGGAACCGGGGCGGGATGACCGATGAAGAGGGCATGAAAAATACGATTGCCGGGTTGAACCGGGTGAAGAAAATCGCGGAGGACCACGGGGTTACGATTTGCATGGAACTGCTGAACAGCAAAGTGGACCACAAGGATTACATGTGCGACCACACGGCATGGGGAGTCCGCGTGATGGAGGCGGTGAACTCGCCGCGGGTGAAGCTTCTGTACGACATTTATCACATGCAGATTATGGAAGGCGACTTGATCCGGACGATCACCGAAAATATCGAGTGGCTGGGACATTTTCATACTGGAGGCGTGCCCGGGCGGCACGAGTTGGACAACAGGCAAGAGGTGAATTGGGTTGGGGTGATGCGTGCAATTGCGGCGACGAAATACGCCGGATACGTGGCTCACGAGTTTCTCCCAACTCGAGATTCACTGCGCTCGCTGCAGGAAGCGGTGGAACTGTGCGACGTGTGAAGGCGGCGCGCGGCCGCGCGAATGGGAAGCGACAAGGAAATGAGTTTGGGGCTTGCTAAAGCGGCCGGCTAAGGCCATTTTAGATGCACTGCAAAATGCTTTTCGGACGAAGAACGACGCTGAAGTGGGCGGGTACCGGCGGCGTTGAAAGGAATCTACGTGCGACCAGAGCCCCATTTGATCGACTACACGATTATCCTGCTGTACTTCGTTTTCGTGCTGGGCATCGGCTTTGTGTTGAAGAAGCACATGAAAACGAGCACGGATTTTTTCCTGTCCGGCCGGTCGATTCCAGGGTGGATCGCCGGGCTTGCGTTTTTGTCGGCAAACCTGGGTGCGCAAGAAGTGATCGGGATGGGGGCGAGCGGCGCGAAGTACGGCATTTCGACTTCGCACTTTTACTGGATTGGCGCGGTGCCGGCGATGCTGTTCGTCGGAGTTTTCATGATGCCGTTTTACTATGGGTCGCGGGCGCGCTCTGTGCCGGAATACCTGAAGCTGCGGTTTGATGAGAAGACGCGCGGGTTCAACGCGATTTCGTTCGCAGTGATGACGGTTTTTTCTTCGGGAGTTTCGATGTATGCGATGGGCAAGCTGCTGCAGCTTTTGCTCGGGTGGAATTTCACGGCGGCGATTCTGATTTCCGCATTGATTGTGCTGGCGTACACGTTTCTGGGTGGGCTTACTTCGGCGATTTACAACGAGGTGCTGCAGTTTTTCCTGATCGTGATGGGATTTATTCCGCTGGTCTACCTCGGCCTGCGGGACGTCGGCGGATGGGACGGGTTGAAGGTCCGGATCGCCAACGATGCGATGGTGCATTCGTGGAAATACATGGGACATGCGAGCCAAAACCCGATGGGCGTGGAGTGGTTCGGAATGCTGATGGGGCTGGCGTTTGTGCTGTCGTTCGGATACTGGTGCACGGATTTTCTGGTGGTGCAGCGGGCGATGGCGGCGGATTCGATGACGGCGGCGAGGCGAACACCGGTGATCGCGGCGTTCCCGAAAATGGTTTTCCCGTTTCTGGTGATTTTGCCGGGGATGATTGCAGGAGTTGCTACAAGTCCCAGACTGCATGATGCGAGGGCGCAAGAAAGCGTCGTCGCGGGAAACACGGCGCAGGCTTCGTTTTTTACCGGCGGCAAGGGAATTATTCCGCCGAAATACGACGCCGCCGGAAACCCAGTCAAAGCCGATGGAAAAGTGGTGCTGGATTACGACCTGGCAACTCCGATGATGCTGGTACGTTATTTTCCTTCGGGGCTGCTGGGGCTGGGACTTTGCGCGCTGATCGCTTCGTTCATGTCGGGGATGGCGGGGAACACGACGGCGTTCAACACCGTATGGACCTACGACATCTATCAGAGCTACATCAATAAAACGGCGAGCGACCAGCACTATTTATGGATGGGGCGCGCGTCCACGATATTTGGCCTCGGGATTTCACTGATGGCGGCATTTGTGGCGAAGGAGTTCAACAACATTTTAGATGTGCTGCAACTGGTGTTTGCGTTCGTGAATGCGCCGCTGTTTGCGACGTTCATGCTGGGGATGTTCTGGAAGCGCACGACCGGGCATGGCGCGTTCTGGGGACTGCTGGGAGGAACAGTGGCGGCGGCGACGCATTATGGATTGACGCTGCCGGCGGGAGCGGTGCCGGGAGTGAAGGGCGGATATCTTGGGCCGATCCTGCACGTTTATCCGAGCGAGATGGCGCAGAATTTCTGGACGGCGATATTCGCTTGGGTCGGATGTTTCACGCTGACAGTGGTGATTTCCCTGTCGACCGCGCCGCGCCCGGAAGCGGAATTGAAAGGGCTGGTGTATTCGCTGACGGCGAAACCGGAAGAAGGCGGATTGAAGTGGTATCAGAAGCCCGCCACGCTGGCGTTGATTGTGCTGGTACTGCTGCTGGGATTGAACCTGGTTTTCTGGTAGGAGCCCGCAGTGCGCGAAAGCCGAAGGAGGAGCGATGGGATTTGATATCCGGATGCCGATCGGGCTGCTGTTCACCCTGTTCGGAATTCTGCTGATCGGATACGGGGCGGCGACGCGAGAGAGCGTGATGTATGCGGACCATTCGCTGGGACTGAATATGAACTTGTGGTGGGGCGGGGCGCTGCTGGTTTTTGGGCTGGCCATGTTGGCGCTGACGCGTCTGCGGCGGAAGGAATAGGAGAGGTGTGCTGGTGAGTTCCGAACTGGACTACCACTCGATGCTCGCGGTTGCGCTGGCGGAGGCGCGGCTGGGGCTGAAAGAAGGCGGGATTCCGATCGGCGCCGCGATTTTTGACGCGAGCGGCCAGTTGATTGGCGCGGGACACAACCGGCGGGTGCAGCAGGGCGACCCTTCCCTACATGGAGAGACGGATGCGTTTCGAAAAGCGGGCCGGCAAAAGAGCTATCGGAAATTGATCATGGTGACGACGCTGGCGCCGTGCTGGTATTGCAGCGGGCTGGTGCGGCAGTTTGGATTTGGCACCGTGATCGTGGGAGAGAGCCGGAACTTTCAGGGAGGGATCGAGTGGTTGCGGTCGCTGGGAGTGAAGGTGATCGATCTGGACTCGCCGGTGTGTGTTTCCATGCTGGCGGAATATATTCGGGCGAATCCCGCCGTTTGGAATGAGGATATTGGGGAGGAGTCCTGAGGGATTGCCTCACAGGGCGGTCCCTACTAGGGTTGGCCACCCTTCCTTCGTCAGGGCAAGCGCTGAAGGTGGCCGCCTTGGATCGGTTAAATGCGCCCGCCTCGGAAGGCGGCCGCTACAAAGGCATGCTGGGCCACCTGAAGGTGGCCGCTACCGGCGCGTCAATGCGGCTGCGGCTTGTGGCGGTGTTTTCGTCGTGGGCTCGCGGATGAGAAGGGGAAAGCGCGGGAAGGAAAAACTTCCGGCGACATCGTCGATCACGTTTACCTGACAAAGATACAAGCCAGGCTTCAGGGATTGCAGCGGAACGTCAATCTGGAAGATGACGGCCTTGCGATCGGGAGCGGTGATTTCATTGGCTATGACGGGTTTCGATTCGTAAACCTTCTTTGGGCCCTGGAGGAATTCGATGCTGGTGAGGACGCGGACGGAATCGCGTGAAGGCTTGGCGGGTTGTGGAGATTTTGCGGCCTCGGGCTGGCCGGAGGCAGAGGCCGGGGCGGCTTGCGCGGCGTGCTTCCCTTTTGCCGCGTCATACACTTCGTATTGCAGATAAAGATGCTGATCCGGCGTGAAGACGTGCGTGATGTTGGGAACGAGCTCCATTTGGTCGCGCACCAGTGGATTGCCGGCGGATTTTTTCCCGGTTAAAGGAACGCGCAGGCTGCTCAGTACGACGGAGCTCATTTTCAGCGGGGACTTGCGCAGATCCGGGATGCGCACGTCGGTTTCGAAAGATCCCATGCGGCCAGTCTGATTTTCGCGAACCACAAATTTCAGATGGTAATTGCCCGGTGCGAGCAGGAAGCCAGTGTTGTACTGGACGTTTTTGCGGCGGACTTCGCGGGAGCTTTCGACGGCAAGTTTCACGGTGTCGCGCAGCCGGCCGACCGGGAATTTACCGCTTTCGAGGGCCTGGCCGATGATGTCGATGGTGGCGTTGTCCTTGTCTTTTTCGGTGACGAAAGGAATTTGCGAGCCGGGGATGATTAGAGAGGCCGCGAGATAGTAGTGAGATTCGTCTTTGCGGAAGTAGGATTCGCCCGCATGGACGGGTACATCCACGCGCGGCAACTGCGCGGCGAGTTCGTCCTCGAGTTGCTGCTCGCGACCGGCGCGATCCAGGTGGACAAAATCGCGGCCGGCGTAATAGCCGGAGCGGAAATCGAGTTTCAGGTCGGGGCGGTTGATGGTGACTTTCAGGTGGCGGAATTTGCCGTCCTTTGCGGGATTGCTACTGGTGAAGCCGAGAACGTAATAGACGGAACTGTCTTTTTGCACCTGGGAGAAGATGCCGCTGAAATCGTTGGAGTCGAAGAAGGCTTTTCCGCCCGTGTCGGAGGAGAGAGTGGCAAGCGTATCCTGCGAGGCCGCGTTGCCATTCAGATCGTTGAGCGTGGAAGCGCCTGAGTAAGCGGATTGGCCGTGCAAGCTGGCGTTTTGCGCTTCGCCACCGGGAGGAAACGCCTGGAGGCCGCGCACGTCGAGGGAGTAGATGGAAGCATTGGCCTTGACGGCAGCAGCGGTGGCGGCGCGCAGGGCGGATTGGTTGTCCACGCCGGTTTGAGTGATGCCGTTGCTGAAATAGATGATGCTTTTCTTTTGCGGGAGTTTGCCGAGGGGCTGCATGAGGGATTGCAAAGCGAGCAGTTTGCGATCGGCACTGAATGTGTTGAGGTCGGTGTCGTCTTCGGTGAACGAGCCGCCGGTTTCGGCGGTGCCTTCGGCGCTGCCGGTGGTGCCGTTGTCGAAGCCCTGTCCCTGGCAGGAGTTGTAGCTGGAGAGCAGAGCCAGCAATTTGTCTTTGTCGTCGGTGAAGTCGCAATCGACGTGCATGTTGGTGGCGAGCGACACGAGTGCAAGCAGGTCGGCGGGCTGCATTTTGGTGCTGACGAATTTTTTGGCCGCGTCAACGGAACGATCGATTTGCTCGGGCTCCATGGCGGAGAAATCGAAGAAAAGAACGATCAGGCGGCGGTCGCGGGCATCGAGAGTGGGCGGGGCTTTTTTGGTGGAGTGCAGAAGCGCGCCGGGCGCGGCGCCGGAGACGGTTGCGCCGGCGGAAATCGGCAACTGGTCCACATCCTCAAAATCGAATGTAGAGATCTGCTGCTTCTTTCCATCTTCATAGAGGGTGAAGTCTTCCTGCTTCAGATCGCGAACGGGATTTCCCTTTTTGTCGCGGGCGACGACGTTGACAAGGACGAGTTCCGTGGAAACGCGGATCGGGGCCGGGCTGGCAGCCTGCTTATCGGGTTCCTGGGCGACTAGCGGCGCGGCGTGCAAGAGCAGCACCGCTGCGGTAAGAATGGCCACGAATTTTTGCCTCAATCGCATAGTCATCCGTTTTCAAAAGCGAAAACGAGCCTGCACCGTGATGCGCCGCATGTTGCCGACCGACGTGACTTCACCAAAGGTAAACGAATTCACTGCCGTGTTGATGGAAGCATAATTCACATGATTGAAGACGTTGTTCGCCGTAAAGCGCAAATCGAGATTGCGCGATTCCTTGATGGGGATGGAGCGATTGATGCTCATATCGAAAATGATGCTTCCCGGGCCTTCGATGGTGTTGCGTCCAGCGTCGCCAAAGGTGGAACCGGTGGGATTCACGCAGGTCGTTCCCGGAACGCAAAACGCGGCGGTGTTGAACCATTCAAGGGCGGTGGGATTTGGCAGTGAGATGGCCTGACCCGGAATGACATTGGCGCGTTGCGAGCCGCTGACGCCGCGCGCGATGTCCACGGAGCCGCCGAGGATGCTGGGGGTGAAATAAAGGCCGGAGGCGACGGTGAAATCGCCGCTCCACTGCCAGTTAGACAAAATGTGAGCCAATGCGCCTTTTTGCGCGAAGCGATGGTTCTCGCCGAAGGGGAGATCGTAAATCCAGTTACCGGTGAACTTGTGAGTCTGATTGAAGCTGGAAAGCCCGCGGTCAGCGGGAAGATCGAACGGATTTTGCGCCACGATCACGCCGCCGCCGATGGAAGAGGCATCGTCGAGAGATTTCGAGAAAATATACTGCGCGCCGATGCCGAGGCTTTTGGACATGCGCCTGCGTACGCGAACCGACGCGGCATGGAGAATGGAGTTCCCTTCGGAGGACTCGTAGATGAACGGCTGATTCCCCGCGACGAGCAAGGCGCGTTCGGAGTCGAGGCGCGTGCCTTTGGCTCCGTTGTAGCCGATGTTCAGGACCACGTTGCCGCGAAATTCGTGCTGGATGTCGAGGTTCCAGATCTGGACGTAGCCTAGAGCGTAATCGGGATTGACGGCGAAATTATTCGTTACGGTGGTTTGCGGCGCGGCGGGAAATCCATTGACGAGAGTGAGTGGCGTGGGACCGGTGAGGCCGGTGACGGTGGTGGAATTTGTGGCGGTGTTGGCAAACGGCGGTTGAAAGGCAAAATTCTGGGTCATGGTGCCGTACTGGGCGAGATTGTAGTTGATGCCGTAGCCGGCGCGGATAACGGTTTTCTGGATCGGCTTCCACGCGAGGCCGATGCGCGGGGCGAAATTGTTGCGATCGGGATTGACGAGGGCAGGATTGGAGGAGGTTAAGAAAGGCGGCGATCCCGCGGGCAGAGCGGCGCCAACAGGGACGACAGGGGTGGCAGTGGCAAAGCCGGGGCCGACCTCAAGATTCGTGATGCGATCCTGGGCTTCGGTGTAGGGACCGATGTATTCGTAACGCAGGCCGAGGTTCAACGAGAGGCTGGGAAGAATGCGCCAGTCGTCCTGTGCGAAAAAATCGTAAGAGTTGGCGCGAAAGTTGTAGGCGGTGGCGCCGAATTGCAGAGAGGTCTGCTGCGGGAAGCCGAGGAGGAAGTCGGCAAAATCATAGCCGGTGTTGGTGATGGGCTGCGTGCCGCCGGGTGCATATTGCGAGGTGGCAAAGCCGGTGAAGACGAAACTTCCCTCGGCATTGCGGGAGGATTCGAAACTTTGAAGAATGCGGCGATAGTCTCCGCCGAAGCGCCAATAGTGCTTGCCGTGATTCCAGTTGAGCGTGTCGGAGATGGTGTAGGTCTGGTCGAGTTCGCGGCGAGGCAAAGGATCGTTGAGGCCGCCGAAGGAGGTGAAGCTGATTCCCGGCAAACCCCAGTCGAACGGATTGTTGGAAATGCCGGTGATTCCCGCGCCGCCGGGGCCGGCGACGTCGGTGACGTTCGAATAGAGATTCGTGGTGGAAACGTGATTGTGGTTGTAGTTCACCCGGAGATTATTCGTGGCGCGATTTTTGCCGTAGACCCAGCCGGCGCTGGCATTGAGTCCCTGCGTGCTGGTGCCGCCGGCGAGCGAGGGGAACGGATTCACGATGGCGGTCGAGTTGCGAGACCAGTTAAAGCCGAAATTGATGTTGTTCTGGCGGCGGCCCTTGCCCCCGCCTCCGCCGGGACCGAGCATCATGGGACCGGCGCTGGAGCCGAAATTGTGGACGAGCCGGAGAATGACGGAGTCCGAACTGGTGGTGCCGGAGGTGACGTAATGAAAGTTCTGGCCGCTGGAGGTCATGGGAATGTTGGGCAAGGGAATATATTGGAGCAGGGATTTTGCGGCAGAACTGAACAACGATGGATCGATGGCGTTGGGGATGCCGTTGAACTGATATTGCTGGCCGGTGGAGGGATTGAAGATCTTGACGGGAGCGCCGTTGTTGTAGATGGCGTTCGAAAAATTGCCGTTGCGTTCATCGAGAGTTGGGACGGTGGAGAAAGCGTCATAAGGACTGTCTCCACGCGAACCATTCCAGCCGGCGAAGAAAAACCACTTGTTGCCGCCATCCAAGAGCTTGGGGATTTTCAAGGGGCCGCCGACGTTTGCGCCGAAGTGCGATTGGTTGTATTGAGATTTGGCGATGGGAAAGCCGCTGAGCGAAAAGGGAGTGGCATCGAGGGAGGAGTTGTCGTCGGAAAAATAGAGCACGCCGTGGGGCTGATTGATGTTAAATCCGCGGCCGCCCATACGGCCAATCATGATCGGGCCCCCACCCATTCCGCCGCCTTGTCCGCCAGAGCCGGGCCCACCGCCGAGGCCGCCGAAACCTTCGCGTTGCATGCGGTCGCGGAATTCCTGAATGCGATCCTGAAGATCCTGTTCGCTGCCAGCGCCGAAATCCTGCGTGCGGCCTTGCGCGCCGCTGATGCTGATGGACTCGGTGGGGCCCGCTGCGCCGGCTCCATTCAACGGCAGGGAGGAGAAGTCACTGGAGTTTTGCGATGGACCAGGCAGGGCGTTACCACCGAAACCGGTGCCGCCCCCAGCGAGAGACGACAAAGTGTTGTCGAGGGCGAGGCTTTGGAAGCCACGGCCCGCGGCTACGCCAGCGCTCTCGGATTTGTTCGATTGTTCCTGCGCGCGAGAAGCCAGTATGAGTTCGGCGTCAATTTTCCCGGTGGGATTTGCGGGATTGAGGACGATTTCCTGGGTGAAGAGGGAGAAGCCCATGAACTCGATGCGAAGGACGTAGCGGCCGCGCACGAGTCCTGTGAAAGAGAATTTGCCTTCGGCATCGGTAACGGCGGAATATTTTTTGCCGGTGAGCGTGTTCGAAGCGGTCACGGTTGTGCCCGGGAGTGGAGTTTTACCGCTGCGGGCCGTGCCGGCGATTCCATAGGAAGGCGCCGGTGCGTTTTGCATTTCAGATTGTGGCGCCGCGGCGGGAACAGGGCTGGGTTGGGGCGCGGCGTCTTGCGCCTGCACGCGCAGGGCGAGGAGCAGAGCGAGCAGGGCAAGTAAGTATATGCCGCGAAAAATTGACTTCAACTAACACTCCCCCTGTGGGCTATTGTTGCGGCGAATTGCTGGCAGGCGATTTGGCAGAGGCATTTCCGGCCTGCCCGGCGCGGCCTCGCGCGAACTGTTGCAGGCGCTCCCACTGTTCGGCAGAGAGAATGATGACGGCTTTGGGAACGAAAGCATTATTTTGCAATCCGCCGCGGACGACGATGTGGTCGCCAGGCTGGATCTCGGCCATGGTGATGCTTTCGCGGCCCCGGCGCAGCGAGGTGTCTTCGTTGAGTTCGATCGTCTGCGTGACATTGTCGGCGCGCAGGACGGTCAGCTTCGGAGCGTCAATGGATTTCACAACGCCGGCGACGAAGTCCTTGCCCATTTCGCCGAATGCCATGCCGCCTCCGGGCCCGCCGCCGTTGCCTCCAGGGCCGCCATTTGCGGAACGGCCGCTGAGGGATTGCGCAGTAATCGTGTGATCGGAGTTTTCGTCGCCGCGCGCCATGACGAAATCGCCGACCTTAAAGTCGGAAAGCTGGGCGGGCTGGCGATCTTTGCGGTACTCGGTCTTGTCGGTAAGGTTGATGGTTACGGAAGAGCCGTCGGGCCGCGCGATCTGGAGCGAGTTGCCGTGAATGGCGGTAATTTTCCCTATGGTTCCGTGGCCCTCGCGCGCGCCACCATGGCGAGAGCCGGGAGGCGGACCTTGAGTTTGATCCTGGGGCGCAGATTGCGGATCGGGGGTTTGCGCCGGGGTGGCAATACCGATCGTTAAAAATAGAAAGCCGAACAGGTAAAGATACGAACGATTCATGGTTATGGTTTCCTCGGTAAAACTGATTCTTAACTAAAAGACGCAAGCCCGGCGGCCAAAGTAACGCGAATCAATCGCGTAAGGCGGGGGAACGGACTCTGCCTCAACCTATATTAATTCCGGAAAAGGGGGCAGAAAGTTCCCCTCCCACGCTGGCCGCAGCAAGCGAAAATACGTTCAGAATCCCATTTCAAGTTTAATCTGTACCGCGAGCGAGGATTGGGCCTTGTTCACACCAACATACTGAATAGCAATACCTTATCGGGGGGCAGCCGGAATCATGGTTGAACACTTTCGACCGCAAGGGCGCGCACCCCGTTTGCGTTGAGCGTTTTGCCTTTCACCGCAATTCCGGGAACACCGATTAGATTGAGCACGCTTTCGGGAAGCGGCACGCCGTTGCTTACCGTGAGGACAACGTAAACGAGGCCGCCCTGGTCGGAAATAAAGAGGAGCGGGCTGCCGGCGGCGGCGCAGAATTTTGCACAGAAGGCGTGATCGTAGGCGTGGGTGTGCGTGCCCAGAAAACAGTTGGCATCGGTGAGCTCTCCTCGGAGAGTTGCGGCCTCCCCAGGTTCGGGTTTACCGGCGAGAAGCTCGAGGTTCCCCTCGCCGGCCATTTTTTGCGCTTTGGGAAGGTTGGAGACAAGGCGCTGGACCTGAGCGAAGGGCATGTTGTTCAGGCCGTTGTTGTCTCCGAACTGAAACGCTGCCAAAAACAGCGCCCCGAGAAAACAGAGTCCCGCGACCAGGAATTTTTCAGTTGGGCGCGCTTTTGGCGGACTGGCCGGCATGGTTTTGCTCACTGGCGCTTTTTTGCGCATTGTGGCCGTTGTAGCTGACGCGCCAGATGGAATTCGATCCGTCATCGGTGACTAGCAGCGAACCATCGGGAGCAACGGTGACGCCGACCGGGCGTCCCCAAACGTGGCCATTGTCGACGACAAACCCGGTGAGGAAGTCTTCATACTCGCCGCTGGCGCGGCCGGTCTGGTGCATGGGGACGCGGATCACTTCGTAGCCGGCGCGGACGGAGCGGTTCCACGAGCCATGTTGCGAGGCGAAAATATCGCCGCGATATTCGGCTGGAAATTGGGAGCCTTCGTAGAAGAGCATTTCAAGGGTGGCGTTGTGCGGCTGCAAGAGGACGTCGGGAACGATGGCCTTGTCTCTGAGCTCGGGATGCTTGCCTTCATGACGGGGATCCTGATGAGCGCCGATGTACCACCACGGCCAGCCGTAGAATCCACCGTCCTGAACGTGGGTAATGTAATCGGGTACGAGGTTGTCGCCCAGGCCGTCACGTTCGTTGGTGGAGCACCAAAGTTCGTTGGTTTGGGGATTGATGGCCAGGCCGCCGCCGGCGTTGCGGATTCCATAGGCGTAGACGCGCATTCCGGAGCCGTCGGGATTGAATTGCAGGATGTCGGCACGATTTTTCTCGGTGGGAGTGGTATCGGTGTCGTCCACGTTTGAAGCCGATCCAACAGCGACAAACATTTTTTTGCCGTCGGGGGTGAACTGGACGTCGCGGGTCCAGTGGCCGCCGCCATAGGGAAGATCGGTGATGTGTTGGGAGGGCCCGGTGGCCTTCAGGTCGCCGTTTTTGTAAGGAAACCGGACGACGGCATTTGTGTTGCCGATGTAGATCCACTGGGGATTGTTTCCCGGCGGATAAAAGGCGATGCCATAGGGTTGGTTCAGTCCTTCGGCAAAGACAGAAGTCTCCGCGGGCTTGCCCTCGGCAGTGATTCCACGGAACACCTTGATTTTGCCGCTGCTGCTTTCAGCCAAAAACAGATCGCCGTTAGGTGCGGTGCGGATCAGACGCGGATTATCGAGCCCTGTGGCGTAGAGCTGAACGGTGAAGCCGTCCGGCCCTTTCGGCCAGGCATCCTTGGGGCGCGCCACCAGTTGCGGACCATTGTTCGACGAATCGGTCCGGTAAGGAGCGGGAAGATCCTGGACGGAGATCTTGCGGATCTTGCCGGGCTGCTCGACCCGAAAATCGGCGTAGGGAGCTTCGGGAAGGGGTGCGTTGGTTTTTGTGGGAGTAAAATTCGCAGGCGGAGCGGCGGGCTTGTTTTCGTTTGCGGAGTTCTTGAGCGATTTCAGGTAGGCGACAATCTCCCAACGCTCCTGCTCCGGAAGATTTCCCCAGGCGGGCATACCGTTGGCAACAGAGCCGGTGGTGATGAACCAGAAAACTTCACCGTCTGGCGCGGATTGCGTGGGGCCCTGGGACAATCCGGGGATATTGCCGCTTCCCTGCGCGTTTGCGCCATGGCAAGCCGAGCAGTTGGCCGCATAAAGTTTTGCCCCGGCCGCGACGGCCTCCTGCTTGCCCGCGAGCGGATTCTTCTGCTGCATCGTGGAGGTGGGCGCGTTGTGGAAATGGGCGTCCTGCGCTGCGGAGATAAACAGCATGGCACAAAGTGCCGCGACCAATAGATAGAACCGATTTCTGACGTTCAAGTTATCCTCCAAGGATTTTTCGTTTGCGGCCTCGAGCGAGGGTAACAACCTCGAGTGAAGCACGGACCAGGATTCGCTTCCTCTTGGTTGACCAACCCCGGAAATTGCGCCTGTATGCGACTTGCGCGCCGAGTTCCGCGCAGGCGGCTAGGAACTCCACGGCTTCGCGGTCCAAGAAGTTGATCTCGCGAAGGTCTGAAACGACTTCGTGCGCTTCTATTCGGATGAGATCGCGAAGCTTATTGACGGGTTAAAATTGCGAACTTCCGGAGGGTGCAATTTCAACAGCGTCTCCATCCGTGAAATGTCTCGGACTTTTCCACATGCGCCGGCAAAACTTCCAGAGCGGGACTGGGCAGCACAAGTTCCGCGTCTGAGACATTGATTTCACAATAGTTGCAGAGAAAAAGGGTGTTATTTCGAGCAAATCTGCCCGAAATCCCGAGGATTCGGTAGGCAAGCAAGATTCCGTGAGGATGCTGTGAGAGGTCATAAGTGCTATGTGGCGAAATCGTGACATGTCATAACACTTTGCCGTGAATTTCTCCGCTTCCCGTGCGGCTAATTCGTTCATTCGAGAAGGATTTCAAACCTTAACAAAATGCATTAATTGGCCCGCCGAGTGCAATTAGGTTCGGCGGTGAACTATGAGTACCAGTTTTGAATTGGAATCCGGCCTTCGGAAAACCTCCGGGGCATTGGACGGTTCGCGCGGGGGGATATCCGTCCGGGCGGACGCCGCCGGGGGACAGCTGAAGAGCGCCGCGAGCCGAATGATCGTTGCCCTGAAATCTTCCACCTGGTGGGCGATTCTGGTGGTTTCGTTGGGGATCGGCTGTGTCGCCTATACCGACCATATGGTGGAAGGTGTTTCGCTGGGCTACCTTTACATACTGCCGCTTTCTTTCAGCGCGATTCTGCTTTCGCCCCGGCTGACGTACGCAATCGTCATTGTCTGCATTTTATGCCACGACCTTTTTGGACCGCCGATTCAACACATTCAGGGACGCATTTTGCACAATCTGGACGCGCTGATTGGATTCACGTTCGTGGTGACGATTCTGCAGTGGTTCGTCGCGCAGCGAAACGCCATGAATGAATCGACCCGCCACCAGAGAGACGCGCTCCTGAAAGAAGTGGAACTGGCGGCGGAAGTGCAGCGGCTTTTTCTGCCGCGCAGCGATCCGGAGGCGGCGGGGTTTGAAATTGCGGGCGCGATGCATCCGGCTCGAGTGGTGGGGGGTGACTACTACGATTTCCTGGAGCGCCCGGATGGAAGAATGCGGCTGGTGATCGCGGACGTTTCCGGAAAAGGGGTCGCGGCGGCGCTGCTGATGTCCGCGACGGCGGCGGCTGTGCAACTTGAGACAAACGAGCCGCGGAATTTGTGCGAAGTTGCCAGCCACTTGAACAAAGAGCTGTTTGCCCTGGCGGATGACGGACGATTTGTGACCATGCTACTTGGAGAACTCGATCTACACACCGGCCAACTGAAATACTTTAATTGCGGGCACAATCCCGGGCTGCTTCTTCGTCGGAATGGGGGCGAGGCGGTATGGCTGCACTCATCGTGGACGCCGGTGGGTATGACGCCGGAAATGATTTGCTCCATGGACGAAGTCAGGCTGGCGCCGGGAGACGTAATGGTGTGGTATACGGACGGGCTAACGGAAGCGAGCGATCAAAACGAGCAGGAGTTCGGGACCAGGCGACTACTGGAGTCGGTTCGACAGCACTCGAACGGAAGCGCGAGAGAAATTTGCGATCAACTTTGGCAGGACGTCGCGGCCTTCAGTCAACGGGAATCCCTCTACGACGATCTGACGGTCATCGTCGTGAAGATGAAAAGCGTTTCGGAGCCGGCCACTTTTCCTGCCTTCTCTGATTGAACGAGTTTCTGCTGCGATGGGAAGAATCGCGGGTGGACGAGAGTGTTTAGCGGCTGGCTATCTCATTCGAAGGAACGAAACTGCTTTGGGCCATGATTCGATTGAAAAGGGAATTCTCCTTGCATCACCGAAAATACATCCAATTGCTTTGACGTAATTATATTGGGGCGGAGGCGGAATGAAATCTTTTACAGCGAACACAACCAGACTGGGTTACATCGGCCTCGGCGGGATGGGCAGCCGGATTGCGGGCCGGTTGCTGACAGCAGGCTATGAAGTATCCGTCTTTGACCAAATTCCGGCCAGGACAGATGCGCTGAAAGCGAAAGGCGCAAAGGCGGCTGAATCCATCGCGGCGCTTTCGCGTTCGGTTGATCTGGTTCTCTCCTGCCTGACGGACGATCAGGCGGTGAAAAATGTTTATTTTGGCGAGAGCGGCGTCCTGGCAAATCTGAAGCCTGGCAGTGTCGTGATTGAAATGAGCACAATTCTGCCGGCGACTTCCCGCGAAGTTGCAAGCAAGGGTTCTCAGGCTGGAATTGAGGTGCTGGATGTGGCGATTTCCGGCAGCACTCCCGCAGCGGAACAGGGCACCCTTACGCTGCTTGCGGGCGGAAATCCGGATGTGTTCCAGGCGTCCGAGCCCGTGTTCAAGGCAATTGCGGCGAAGTATTTTCACCTGGGACCAAGCGGCGCGGGAACTACCATGAAGATGGTGGTGAACGCGATGCTGGGGATCGGGATGCAAGCGATCGCGGAAGCGGCGGCGATGGGAGAAAAGGCGGGACTGTCCCGCGACATTTTGTTGAAAGTATTGTCGCAAACGGCGTTGATCGCGCCGGCTTATCAGGGAAAGTTTCCCCGAATGGCTCAACGTGACTACAGCCCTCAGTTTCCGTTGCCGCTGATGAACAAGGACTTCCGGCTGATCCTGCAACTGGCGGGCGAAGTGGGAGCCGCGATGCCCGCGACATCGGCGGCGTTCGAAGTGAATGCGGCGACTCTCGGGAAACACGCGGATTTAGACTTTTCGGCTGTCGTCGAATATATGGAGGAAGCGTCCACAAAATCGGATGTGAGGCAAACCGCGAGGCGGTGAAGGGGCGAAAAAACGGATCCGACTGTCAGCAGGCTGACATTGCTATCAGGCGATTGGCATGTCCGGTGAAGCTGGGCCCCCTATGGACAAAAGCTCGAGGAGGGGAGCAGGCTTTATTTGCATCACTCACCCCGGGATTCCTGGCATCTAATGTGCACCTCTTGGTGCGAAAGTAGGTCTACTTTCATGATCAAGCTCAATGTGAATGGGGTCGATCATACGTTCGACGGCGACCCAAGCATGCCATTGCTGTGGTACTTGCGCGACATCCTGGGCCTGACAGGAACAAAGTTTGGCTGCGGGATTGCGCTTTGCGGCGCGTGTACTGTGCACAAAGATGGCGAGGCGATTCGTTCCTGCATTACGCCGGTCAGCGCGGCGGTGGGCAGCAAGATTCGAACGATTGAGGACATTGGCGCAAAGGGATTGCACCCCGTCCAGAAAGCGTGGATTGAGGTAAACGCTCCGCAGTGCGGATACTGCCAGTCCGGGCAGATCATGCAGGCGATTGCATTGCTGAAGAGCAAACCCCACCCGACGGAGCAGGATATCGAGGAAGGCATGGCGGGCAACATCTGCCGGTGCGGAACTTACCAGCGAATTCGAGCGGCGATCAAGCTGGCAGCGGAGAAGAGCGCATGAGCAACATTGAAAACGTAAGCCGCCGCGGGTTTCTGAAAGGAATGGCCGGCACGGGAGCGTTTGTCCTGGCCGTGCGATACGTTCCGCCGATTTTTGGCGATCAACCAGCGACTGACGGGCAGACCGAGGCCGACCGCGCACGGTTACATCCGAATGCGTTTGTGGGAATCGAAACGGACGGAACGGTGTTCATTGTTGCGCACCGCTCGGAAATGGGCACGGTGATCCGGACGACGCTTCCAATGGTCGTAGCGGACGAGCTCGACGCCGATTGGAACCGCGTGAAGATCGATCAGGCCATTGGCGACCGGAGATATGGAGATCAGAACACGGACGGGTCTCACTCCGTTCGCAGTTTTTTTGATGTCATGCGAGAGTGCGGCGCTTCGGCGCGGTGGATGCTGGTGCAGGCCGCGGCAGAGCAGTGGAAAGTGCCGGCTTCCGAGTGTTCGACCGAGCCACATGCGGTTGTACACAAAAGCAGCGGCCGGAAATTGGGGTATGGGGAGCTGGCTTCGGCAGCGGCGAAGATCGACGTGCCGAAGAAGGAGCAGCTTACTTTCAAAAAGCCGGCGGAGTGGCGCTACATCGGTAAGGGCGAAATCAGTTATGACCTGGAGCACCTGTGCACTGGAAAAGCGATTTACGGAATGGACGCGAAGATCGATGGGATGATTTACGCGTCGATTGAGCATCCGCCGGTTTACGGCGGAAAGGTGAAGAGCTGCGACGATCAGGAGGCGCTGAAGGTTTCGGGTGTTCACCAGACGGTGCAGATTGATCCGTTCAAACCGCCGGCGGCGTTTCAGCCGCTGGGCGGAGTGGCCGTGCTGGCGGATAATTCGTGGGCCGCGTTTCAGGGACGTAAGAAGCTGAAGATTACGTGGGATAACGGCGCGAACGAGAGTTACGACTCGGCCGAATACAAGAAAGAGCTGCAGGATACGGCGCGCAAGCCGGCGAAGGTCGTTCGAAGTGTCGGCGACGCGAATGCGGCACTGGCGGCCGCTCCTGCATCCAATGTGATCGAAGCGGAGTATTACGTTCCGTTGCTGGCGCACGCGCCGATGGAGCCGATGGTTGCGCTTGCCGATTTCAAAGATGGAAAGGCGACAATCTGGACATCGACACAGAATCCGCAGGCGGTGCAGGCGATCGTCTCCACGGAGCTTGGCATTCCAAAAGAGAGCGTGATATGCCACGTGACGCTGCTTGGCGGTGGATTCGGAAGAAAGTCGAAGCCGGACTATGTGGCGGAAGCGGCCGTGTTGTCCAAGAAGGTTGGGCGGCCAGTAAAAGTGGTGTGGACGCGCGAAGATGACATTAAGTTCGACTATTACAACGCGGTGGCGGGGATGTATTTCAAAGCGGCGGTGGATGCAAAAGGAAAGCCAACGGCCTGGTTGCAGAGGTCGGTTTTCCCGCCGATCACGTCCATTTTTGATGTGAACGCAGTTTATGGCGATCCGCCGCACCTTGCACAGGGCTGGACCGACATTCCCTATGACCTGCCCAACCTGAGCATTGAGAACGGGCCGGCCAAAGCGCACGTTCGCATCGGCTGGTTGCGTTCTGTGGCAAATATTTACCACGGTTTTGGAATTCAGTGCTTTACGGATGAGCTGGCGCACCGGGCGAAACGCGATCCCTACGAATACCTGCTCGACCTGATCGGCCCGGCGCGAACGATCGACTTCAAGAATGTCGACTACCCGAATTATGGGGCATCGCTTACGGACTATCCGTGGGAGACCGGGCGGCTGCGGCATGTCACCGAACTTGTTGCTGATAAATCCGGCTGGGCGAAGAAAAAGAGCATGAAAGGACACGGTTTCGGCATCGCGGCGCATAAGAGTTTTTTGACTTACGTGGCCACAGTCGTCGAAGTCGAAGTAAACGACCAGGGCGAAATCCGCATTCCACAAGTTGATTACGCGGTGGACGCCGGGCTGGTGGCGAATCGGACAATCACGACGGCGCAATTTGAGGGGGCAGCGGTTTTTGGCACCAGCATTGTGCGCACGGGAGAAATCACCGCGAAAAACGGCGTGATTCAACAGTCGAACTTCAACGATTATCCCGTCGCGCGGATCAGTGAGGCGCCAAAGCAGACCAACGTCCACATCGTTGACAGCTCCGCGCCGCCCGCGGGAGTTGGTGAACCGGGCGTGCCGCCGTTTGTTGCGGCATTCTGCAACGCAATTTATGCCGCCACCGGCAAGCGGATGCGGAGCCTGCCGCTCTCTTCGAGCGGACTTTTCGGATAGTCGCTCGTTTGGTATGGGAGAATCAACAAGTCATGGACAACGAGAAAAATCGACAAGTGCAGCCAGAGCCGCATGACGCGGACATTACGCCGGCCAGCAAAAGGCAGGAGACGCCCGAAAAGGGCGTTTCACGGCGTGAATTTGTAGGCTTTGCAGCCGCATCCCTGATCTTCGCCGGCATCAAGGATCCACTTGCGCCGGTGGACAGCAAGAATGGAATCCCCTACCGGACGCTGGGGCGGACTGGCGAAAAGGTTTCGCTGGTGGGACTTGGCGGCTATCACCTGGGCAAGCAAGCGGACCCGCAGGAGAGCCTCCGCATTATCCGCACGGGCCTGGATGAGGGCGTAAATTTTCTCGACAACTGCTGGGACTACAACGGCGGCGAGAGCGAAGTCCGGATGGGAAACGCCTTGCGCGACGGCTACCGGCAAAAAGCGTTTCTGATGTCCAAGATTGACGGGCGTACAAAGGCCGCGGCCACCAACCAGATCAACGAGTCCCTGAAGCGCTTGCAGACCGACCGGATCGACCTGATGCAGTTTCACGAAGTGATTCGTGAAACGGACCCGGATCGAGTTTTCGCAGAGGGCGGCGCGTTGGAGGCGGTGCTCGAAGCAAAAAAGGCCGGGAAGATCCGCTACATCGGGTTCACAGGTCACAAGAGTCCGGAAATTCACTTGAAAATGCTGACCACCGCTTCCCAGCATAAGTTCACGTTTGACGCCGTACAGATGCCGCTGAACGTGATGGATGCGCACTTCGACAGTTTCGAAAAGAAGGTTTTGCCCGTGCTGCTGAAAAGCAACATCGGCGTCCTGGGCATGAAGCCGATGGGCGACCACGTGATCCTGGAAAGCAAAACGGCCTCGCCCGTGGAATGCCTGCATTACACGATGAATCTACCGACGAGTGTGGTGATCACAGGCTGCGACTCCCTTTCGATACTGCAACAGGCCCTAGCGGCGGCGCGCAGTTTTCAACCGATGAATTCTGCCGCGGTTTCGGCGCTTCTCGCAAAGACCGCGCAGGCCGGCGAAGCGGGAAAATTTGAACTGTACAAAACTTCTCACCACTTCGATGGCACCTTTGCCAACCCCCAGTGGCTTGGATAGGAATACCGCGATTTATTCACACCAAGAAAAGGAAAAGAGGAAATGCTCGAATACATCAATATTGAAGGTACAACTATAAAAAGTTCGTGTATTGGACTGGGCACATGGGCCATCGGCGGCTGGATGTGGGGCGGAACGGATGAAAAAGAGTCCATCCGCACGATTCACGCGGCGCTGGACCAGGGGATCAACCTGATCGACACGGCGCCGATTTATGGCCAGGGGCGCTCGGAAGAAATCGTGGGGGAAGCCCTTCGTCAATACGGCCGCAGGGACAGCATTGTCCTGGCCACCAAAGTGGGGATCGACTGGACGACGGGCACGATCGAACGGAACTCCAGTCGCGAGCGGATTTTGAAGGAGTTTGACGACTCGCTGAAGCGGCTGCAGACCGACTACGTTGACATTTACCAGGTTCATTGGCCGGACCCCATCGCGCCGATCGAGGAGACGGCCGCGACGCTGCGGGAACTTTTCGAGCAAGGGAAGATTCGCGCCATCGGAGTGAGCAACTATTCGCCGGCCCAAATGGAGCGCTTCCGGGCCGTTGCGCCGCTTCACACGAACCAGCCACCCTACAATCTTTTCGAACGGGAAATCGAGACCCACGTTTTGCCGTACACGCTTAAGCATCACATCACCTCGCTTACCTACGGCGCCATTTGCCGCGGATTGCTGAGCGGCACAATGCGCGCCGACCGTCAGTTTTCGAAGGACGACTTGCGCAAGTCCAGCGATCCGAAATTCCAGGTTCCGCAGTTCGCGGAATACCTGGAAGCGGCGAGGAGGCTGGACACCTATGCCCGCGAAAAATTCGCAAAACGCGTGATTCACCTGGCGGTTCGCTGGCTGCTCGATCAGCCGGGAGTCGGAACGGCCTTGTGGGGCGCGCGCCGTCCCGACCAATTGGCGCCGATTCCTGAGGTGAGCGGTTGGAAGCTGACGAAAGCCGATTTCGAGGCGATTGACGCCATTGTGCGTGAGAGCGTCCGCCACCCGGTAGGGCCGGAATTCATGGCGCCGCCGGCGAGGAAGATTCCACAGGAAGTGTAGCAATCGTGCGCCGGCAAAGGCGTTTTCGGAACGATAAAGAAAGAGCAGGTAACAGTTGTGAGCGGTCGAAGCTGGAGTTGTGCGGGCCTTTTTTTGCTTGCGGTGGCGGCGGCCGGGCGCCTGAATATTCCGGACGCGCCGCCAGCGGAAGCGCGTTCGGGAAGCAACGTGGTTTCGTTGACGCTGCACGCGACCGTGAACGCGAAGGGCCGGGACTCGTTCGCCTATAATGGAAAAAACGTGGCCCCTGTAATACGGGTCTTCCCTGGCGACGATTTGAAGATTGACTACGAAAACGATCTTCCCGTTCACTCGACGGAGAGCTGCGCGATTTCTCCCTGCAAAAACATGACGAACCTGCATTTTCACGGGCTGGAAGTATCGCCGCAGGCGCCGCAAGATGATGTGATTGACATGATGGCCATGCCCGGCGAAACCCTGCACTACCTCGTCAAAATTCCGGCGGACCATCCCCCAGGACTGTTTTGGTATCACACGCACCCGCACGGGGAGAGCCACCGCCAGGCGCTCGACGGGATGTCCGGCGCAATCGTGATTGAAGGCATGGAGCGATATGTCCCCGAAGTTCGCAACTTGCGGGAGCAGGTGCTTGTGGTGCGCGGGGAGTCGATCGAGCACTCTGCCGATGCCGCTGCTCTTTTGCGGCGCGTGGACGCACAGCCACCCTCGTGCGGAAGCGAATCGGAGGCGACCGAGCGCGTTTTCACGGTCAATGGCGAGGTTCGGCCGACGATCGGGATCAACCCTGGCGAGCGGCAGTTCTGGCGAATCGTGAATGCGTCAGCGGATCAGTACATTGATGTGCAGCTTGATAAGCAGAAACTGGAAATCGTTGCGCTGGACGGCATGCCATTGGCTTATCACGATCGGAACCATCCGACGAAAGCTGTCGAGCATGTGCTGGTGTCGCCGGCTGGGCGGTTGGAGGCAATTGTCACCGGGCCGGACGCCGGGGCGCACGCGAAGCTCCGGACATTATGCGTGGACACGGGATCCGCGGGAGACCCAAACCCGGCAATGGTGTTGGCCGACCTGCAGGCTGGCGCTTCGGCCCTACCTCAACCTCCAAAAAACAATCGCAAGCTGGCGCCACCGGAATTCAAATCAATCGACCTTCAGCGGTACGAGAGTTCGCAGCCGGACTTTACCGTGGTATTTACGGAAGACAAGAACGGCTTCTATGTGAATGGCAAGAAGTATGAGCCGGATGCGGAGCCGATGACTCGAGCGCGAGTCGGAACATATCAACACTGGCGGATTCTAAACGACTCGGCCGAACTGCATCCGTTTCATATTCACCAGACGCATTTCCTGGTGTTCGCCGAAGAGGGGAAGCCGGTGGAGAATCCCGTGTGGTTGGACACGGTGAATATCCCGGTCGGCGGAACGGTGGACGTGGTGATGGATTTTACCAATCCCCTCATCAAGGGGATGTCGCTGTTTCACTGCCATCTGCTGAATCATGAAGACAAAGGAATGATGGCGAAGATCCTCTTCGAATGAAGCCCTATTGGTTCGGAAATAAACAAACAGTCAGCGCAGCGAAAAAAGGCCGGTGAGTGCCGCTCAGGGCTGGACGGATTCTTCGATGGTGAGGAACTGATCGGCCTTTACGGCGCGCAGCGTTTGGCGAATGCCGGAGGGCCACTTGATTTCGATGTCGGCAGATTTTGCGGAGCCCAGCCCGAAATGAAGGCGCTTGTCGTTTGAGGAGAGATAGCTTCCCGCGGCGGTGGCGAAACGCACCTGGCCATTCACCTGCACACGGGCGCCAAAACCATCGCGATTGCTTTTTCTGCCACGCAGGGTGATGGAAAGCCAGTGTGAAGTTCCTCCGCGGTTCACAAAAAACTGCGGGCGGTCGCCGAGTGACGTGGTGACGGCATCGATCCAACCGTCGTTGTTCAGATCGCCGAATGCGGCGCCGCGGCCCGCCACGGGCACAGCAGAACCGACGTCCTCTTTTTCAAAATGCCCGTTGTGATTCACTGCAAGCAACGGCGGATCCTTATATCGAAGCGAACTGTCGTACTTTTCCACGTTGTCGAAGACGTGGCCCTGGACGATAAAGGCGTCTTTCCAGCCGTCGTTGTCAAAATCCTCGAGCCCGACGCCCCAGCCGGAAGATTTTCCGGAGAGCGCTCCGAAACCGGATTCGAGTTCCTGGGCGCTGAAGGCGCCGTGGCCATCATTGTGAAACGCAACGTATGGCTGGTGCGGAAGCTGCGTAACGAGAAGGTCGGGCAGGCCATCATTGTCGTAATCCTGGAAGACGACGCCCATCCCGGAAAGCATTTTGCCATCGCTGGTCAACGCCGCCCCGGAATCGAGCGCGCATTCTGTGAAAGTGCCGTTGCCATTGTTGTGGAAGAGAAACTGATTGGTGACGTCGCTGGCCACAAAAATATCGGTGAAGCCGTCACCGTCATAATCGGCGAAGGCGACTCCCAGGCTGTGGCCCTTTTTTGCCGCGATGCCGGAGGGGACGCTGACGTCATCAAATGTTCCGTCGCCGCGATTGTGATACAGGATGTTGGCGATGGCGGGAAATTCCGTGGGCGGGCAGTACATGGCGTTTTCATTGCCGCAGGTTTTGCTGTTTGCAACGCTCCAATCGAGATAGCGGGTGACGAACAGATCGAGTCGCCCGTCATTGTCATAATCGAAAAAACCGGCGGAGACAGACCAGCCTCCCGCCGCGACGCCAGCTTTGGCGGTAACATCCGTAAACGTGCCGTCGCCGTTATTGTGGTAGAGAATGTTTTTGCCGAAGTTGGTCACGTAGATGTCGGGATCCCCGTCGTTGTCGTAATCGCCTACGGCCACGCCCATCCCGTAATCGCCGTCGTCCACATTTGCGAGCCCCGCCTCGCGGGTAATGTCCGTGAAGCTGCCATCCTTATTTTGGCGATACAAGCGGTTCCAGTAGGAAGGTTCGTGGCGATCGAAATTCGGCAGCCTGGGAAGGGGATCCCGAACATGGCCGGCGTTCACAAGGAAAATATCAAGCAGGCCGTCGTTATTGTAATCGAGGAGCGCGACGCCGCCGGGCATGGTCTCGATCAGGTATTTTCTGGAGGTGGGGGAGTTGCGGAGAACGAAATCAATGCCTTTGGGAGTACGAACATCGAACCGCGGTCCGGGTACGGGGGACTGCGCAAGCAAACTGAACGCGCAGAACAGTGACAGCGCGCCAGCTTTGGTAAATCGTGCCGTAGGCAATTCGAATATCCCGCTGTGAACTTCTCCGGAATAGACTGCGTGAAATCCGTTTCCGGATCAAGTGAGGCGGCTGCGAGTGAAGCCTCAGTTCACGCGCAGGATTTCCAGGTCGCTGCCTTGTGGATCGTCGTTCAGCTCCAGCGTCAGCACGTGCCGG
>Ga0210400_10001205_pt1 | contig 26022 bp, 24 predicted proteins | sample IncBWH26MmetaG_FD_155456 | JGI IMG/M metagenome (GOLD analysis project Ga0210400, IMG submission 155456) | Forest soil microbial communities from Barre Woods Harvard Forest LTER site, Petersham, Massachusetts, United States - Inc-BW-H-26-M | ecosystem: Environmental > Terrestrial > Soil >...
ACAGATATTCCATCTCGCTTTCACAGTCAAAGGCAACACGGACAATGTTGTCGCGCAACATTCCCAGCACTACCTGGCTTGATTGGAGATGGAACGCGGTCTCAGCCAGCACGGCCTCGCACGTCAAGACCGGCCAGCTAATTTGCTCCGCGACCTCTGCCGCCCAATCGTGATATTGGTCGTTCTTCCGTGCCATGGCGACAAGGAGACCGGTGTCGGCGATGGCCTTCATCCGCGTGAGAACCCCTTGCGAGTAGAAACGTCCCTAGGACCACCTTTGATGATGCCCACATACTTGCGCCAAGCCTGATTGCCTTTTGCGTGAGCGTCCTGCGAAAGCCCGCTTTCCACAAACTGGCGAACTACACGGCCGACAGGAAGCCCGGTGCGGCGCGCCTTCTCCCGAAGGCGGTCCAGCAGCTCTTCCGGCAGGCGAATTGTGAGTGTATTACCCATTTGCAACAAAGGTAACACACCCTGGCAAAAGCGCCAAAGGCAATTCTCAGACGAGCTTCGGTTCAGGCACGGCGCCAATCTGTACCAGCAAAGCCAGCTGATCCCAGTTGTCCCACCCGGCCACGATCTGACCATCCACGAACTGCTGGATACTGATTCCGTGCACGTTCACATGCTTGTTCGTGGGTGTCACTCCGACAAAAGTCCCGGTGTGGATCATGGTCATTGTCCATCGGGCCACTACCTTGTCACCTTGTTCGATCGTGTCGTGAATATCGATGTGGATGTTCGAGAAAGCGCTCCTCACGGTGCGCCAAAGCTGCTTGAAGTGTTCCGGACCGTGGATTTCGACCCCATGCTGCGCCTGCCCAATGCCCACGGCATCCTGATGGCACATCTGATCGATGGTTGCCTCGCGGCCCTGGTTCCAGACTTCATCGAACCATTTGCGAATCAAGGTTGAGTTTGTCGTTGAAGCGTTTGCCATGGCAAATCTGCTCCTTTCCATTCCATGCGCTAGTGCCGGACGACGCCGCGATCCGCGTGCAACTGCTGCAGCGCCCGGATGTTCACTTCGCCGCGCTGGAGTGCGGCAATCCCTTCCGCAGCCGCGCGTGCCGCCGAGAGCGTGGTGATCGTGGGAATGCGCGCCGTGACCGCGGCCCGGCGGATCGCTTTCTCGTCGAACCACGGCTCGATGCCCGTCGGCGTGTTCACGATCAGATGAATGCGCTGGCCTTTGATGAGGTCGACAACGTTCGGGCGCCCCTCTTTTACTTTATAGACGCGCTCGACCTTCATACCTGCGGACTCGATCACGTCTGCAGTGCCCGAGGTGGCAACAAGTTTGAATCCCATACTCACGAACTTGCGCGCGACCTCGGCGACGTACCGCTTGTCGTGATCGGTCACACTGATAAAAACCGTACCTTGGATCGGTAATTTCTGACCTGCCGCCAACTGCGCCTTGCCGAAAGCCTCGCCGAAGCTATCGCCCACACCCATCACTTCGCCAGTAGACTTCATCTCCGGGCCTAACACGGTGTCGACGCCGGGAAATTTATTCCATGGAAAAACCGGGGACTTAACGTAGTAGCAGCTCCCGGTATCGAGATCGGCGCGCGTCTTGATATTTTCCGGTAAGAATTCGCGAAGTTTGCGCCCGGTCATCAGCCGCGCCGCAATCTTCGCGAGCGGTACGCCGGTCGCCTTCGAAACGTAAGGCACGGTACGCGAGGCTCGGGGATTCACTTCAAGCACATAAACTTTCCCGCCTTCCGCGCCATTCCCCGATCCGCTGCCGTTTCCACGCGGAATCGCGAACTGGATGTTCATCAGCCCCACCACTTTCAGCGCGCGCGCCAGCTTGAATGTGTAGTCGCGCATGCGGTCCATCAGAGGCTGCGGAATATCCACGGCGGGCAGCACGCACGAAGAATCGCCGGAGTGAATGCCGGCCTCCTCGATATGCTGCATGATTCCACCGATGACAACATCTTCGCCGTCAGAGAGGGCATCGACGTCCACTTCAATCGCATCCTCGAGGAAGTGATCGATCAACACGGGACGATCGTGCGAGTACTCGACCGCCTCTTTCATATACCGCACTACCGATTCTTCGTCGTAGGCAATCACCATGGCTCGTCCGCCGAGCACGTAGGAAGGCCGAACCACCACCGGATATCCAACGCGCTTGGCGCCCTCGGTGGCTTCCTCCAGAGAAGTTGCCATCACTCCAGCAGCCTGCGGAATTTGCAGCTCTTCCAACAGCTTGTTGAAGTGCTTGCGATCCTCAGCCAGGTCAATCGACTCGGGAGAGGTCCCGATAATATTTACGCCAGCCGCCTTGAGCGGCAAAGCCAGATTCAGTGGCGTCTGCCCGCCAAACTGCACGATCACGCCGCAGGGCGCGCCCTTCGATGTCTCGTGCTGATAAATCGCCCAAACGTCCTCAAATGTCAGCGGCTCAAAGTAGAGGCGGTCGCTGGTGTCGTAGTCAGTCGAGACGGTTTCCGGGTTGCAATTGATCATGATCGTCTCGTAACCGTCTTCGTGAAGCGCAAACGACGCGTGACAACAGCAGTAATCGAATTCAATTCCCTGCCCGATGCGGTTGGGCCCGCTGCCCAGGATGATGATCTTCTTCTTATCTGTGGGCGCGGCTTCGTCTTCGTCCTCGTAGGTCGAGTAAAGGTAGGGTGTGAAGCTTTCGAACTCAGCGGCGCAGGTGTCAACCCGTTTATAGACAGGCATCACGCCATGTTTTTTCCGCAGATGGCGTATCTTTTCTTGGCCCTCGAGCCGCCATACATTGGCCAGGCGTCCGTCGGAAAAACCCATGCGCTTGGCTTCGCGTAATACCTCTGTCGGAATCGACTCGATCGGATGCTTCTCCAGCTCAAGCTGCATGTCGTTAATCTCTTTGAGCTGGTAGAGGAACCACGGGTCCATCGAGGTCATCTTTGCGATCTGCTTGACGGTATGTCCCTGCCGCAGGGCGTATTGCACATAGGCCAGACGCTCGGGATGCGGAGTCACCAATCGTTGCGTAAGAATTTTTGGTTCAAGCTTCGCGCCGCCAACCCGCTTTCCTGTGTCGAGCGAGCGTATGCCCTTCATTAGCGCTTCTTTGAAAGTGCGGCCGATGGCCATGACTTCGCCGACGGATTTCATCTGCACGCCGAGGCTCTCGTCGGCCCCGGGGAATTTTTCGAACTGCCACTTTGGAATCTTCACGACGACGTAGTCGAGCGTGGGCTCGAAACACGCCGGAGTCTTGCGCGTGATGTCGTTGGGAATTTCATCCAGCGTGTATCCGACGGCGAGTTTCGCGGCAATTTTCGCAATCGGGAAGCCCGTGGCCTTCGATGCCAGTGCCGACGAACGCGAGACTCGCGGGTTCATCTCGATCACCACCATGCGACCGGTTTCAGGATTCACTCCGAACTGAATATTCGATCCGCCGGTGTCGACGCCGATTTCGCGAATAACTGCAATCGAGGCGTCGCGCATGGCCTGGTACTCGCGGTCCGTCAAGGTCTGGGCGGGAGCAACGGTAATCGAATCACCGGTATGCACACCCATGGGATCGAAGTTCTCGATCGAGCAGATGATGATGACGTTGTCTTTGGTGTCGCGCATCACCTCGAGTTCAAATTCTTTCCATCCCAGTACAGACTCTTCGATCAGGGCCTCGTGTACGGGAGACAAATCCAAACCGCGGGTGAGCACTTCGACTAACTCTTCGCGGTTGAAGGCGATGCCACCGCCAGTGCCGCCCAGCGTGAACGACGGCCGAATGATGACAGGAAATCCGATCTTGCCCGCAAACTCCAGGCCATCCTTCGTGCTGTTCACCAGTGCCGACTTGGGCACATCAAGCCCAATTTTCTGCATCGCGTCTTTGAAGAAAAGACGGTCTTCGGCTTTCTTGATGGCCTCCACCTTCGCGCCAATCAGGATCACGTTGTATTTTTCAAGAATGCCGCCATCCGAAAGTTCAATTGCGAGGTTGAGTGCAGTCTGCCCGCCCACCGTCGGAAGCACGGCGAAACCCGCGCTGGGTGTAAGTTCCCGCTCGCTGCGGATGATCTCTTCCAGATATTCGAGAGTGAGCGGTTCGATGTAAGTGCGGTCGGCGATCTCCGGGTCGGTCATGATGGTTGCCGGATTCGAGTTGGCCAGCACTACTTCATAGCCCTCAGATTTGAGCGCCTTGCAGGCCTGCGTGCCGGAGTAATCGAACTCCGCCGACTGCCCGATGACGATGGGGCCGGAACCGAGGATCAGGATCTTTGAGATATCAGTGCGTTTGGGCATTGGATGTTCGTGTTTTGAAAATCTGTCATCCCGTCCGAGCCAGTTGAACGGCGAAGCCGGTCAACTGGCGAGTGGAGGGACCTGCTCACGTGCCTGCAGAGCGTCGGCGCTTAAAGGAACCGCAGGTCCCTCGACTGCGCTCGGGATGACATAGTTTTTTCATGCAGGCTGCTTCTCCGGTTCAAACTGATGCCGCAAGTACCATTTGGCAGCCAGATCTTCCCACGTCGGATTGCGCTGTGCTATTAGCCATTCCTTCTTGGTTCTGTTCCAGCGTTTCAGTTGCTTTTCGCGGTCAATCGCCTTGTTAACATCATCGAACGATTCGTAGTGCACCAGCCGATGGCATTTATATTGCCTGGTGAAGCCTTCGATAAGATCGTTCTTGTGCTCAAAGATCCGGCGATGCAGGTTGTTTGTCATTCCGATGTACAGAGCGCGAGACTTGCTCGCGACCATGTATACGCTGTAGTGATGTTCCTTCATACTGCTTACTTACTCGTCATCTCGACCGAGGAGAGTGAGCGGCGAAGCCGATCATTTTCTGCGTGGAGGGAACCTGCTTTCCACTGGCAGCGGATTAGCTGCACGCCTACAGCAGGTCCCTCGACTGCGAAGATCGTTCGCTTCGCGCACGATCTTCTTCGCTCGGGATGACAGACTTTTTGTACTTCTATCTACTTGCGGCGCGCCTTGAAGGCGCGCTCTTTCAAAGCATTTCTTTACTCTATCCGATGCGAAAAACTCGGTGCTATCCTTTCCACTCCTCCATCATCTTCACGAATTCCTTGAACAGATAATGCGAATCATGCGGCCCGGGCGCGGCTTCGGGGTGGTACTGCACGCTGAACAGCGGCAGGTTGCGATGCCGCAGCCCTTCCAGAGTCGAATCGTTCAGGTCGATGTGCGTGAGTTCAACTTCGCTCATCGGCAGCGAATCCGGGTCGACCGCAAAGTTGTGATTGTGCGCAGTGATCTCAATCTTGCCCGTCTTCAACTGCCTCACTGGATGATTCCCGCCATGGTGTCCAAACTTCAGCTTGAAAGTTTTTCCGCCGAGAGCGATGCCGGTAAGTTGATGTCCCAAACAAATTCCAAAGATTGGCTGGCGACCCATCAGGCGCCGAATCGAATCCACCGCGTAGGTGCAGGGCTCGGGATCGCCGGGGCCATTCGAGAGAAATACTCCATCCGGCTTCAATGCGATTACATCTTCGGCTAGAGTCTGCGCAGGCACCACGGTCACCCGGCATCCTTCACCGCGTAACTTCCTTAAAATGTTTTGCTTGATGCCGAAATCATAAGCGACCACATGAAACCGCTCAGGCTCGTCCTTTACGCCTACTTGAGCGACCGGTTCGTGCGAGCGCTCACCCACTTCCCAGACGTAAGGCCGCTTCGTGCTCACTTCTTTCGCGAGGTCGGTGCCGTCCATCTTGGGAATCGAGTTCGCCTTAGCCACCAATTTTTCCGCATCGCTCTCGATTGTCGAAACCACCCCGCGCATCACGCCATGGTCGCGTAGATGCCGCACCAGCGCCCGCGTGTCGATATCAGACAGCACCGGCACTTTGAACTGCTCAAGGTATTCTTCAGCTACTTGCTGTGAACGCCAGTTCGAACTGACTTTCGAGAACTCGCGCACGATCAGCCCTTCGATCCAGGGACGCGTGGCTTCGTTGTCTTCCTGATTGGTGCCGTAGTTGCCGATTTGAGGATTGGTCAGGACAACGATCTGTCCCGAATAGGAAGGATCGGTGAAAATTTCCTGGTAGCCGGTGATGGAAGTATTAAAAACGACTTCGCCGTAGCATTCGCCTTTGGCGCCGTAGCCTTTGCCTCGGAAGACTCGCCCGTCTTCCAGCGCAAGGATAGCCTGCATTCTCGCTCCAACGTTTGGATTTTATGAATTTTATCAGGGATTCGGCTACCGGCCAAGCAGGGAAACATCGGCCACGATTTAACTCTCAATTGCGGCGAAATCACGGCGCCACTGCGGGCAGAATGTAGTCCGTCAGCAATTTCTCAGTTTGCTCGTGCATGCCCCGAGTATTGTAGTTTGTACTGGTAATCACAACTGCCAGATCCAGTCCGGGGAACACCGCAACTTTGTTTCCGCCATTGCCGCTCATGAAAAATGCTGGATAGCTTTTCCCTCCAGACTTGAAGCTTTTCAACCACCACAGGTAACCGTATTCGGTTTCTTCGTCGATCTGGGCGTGCGGCTGAGTTGAGTTTTTCACCCACGCTTCGTCAACCACGCGGGTTCCTTGCCATCGGCCGCCTGCGCGGTAGAGTTCGGCAATCTTCAACAATTCGCGGCTCGTGAGGCGCAGTCCCCCTCCCGTCTGGGGAATATTCAGCGGTGAGTACCCCCACTGCGCGTCGGTGATTCCCAACGGCGCAAAAAGCTTTTCCTGCGCATAACGATCGGTACGCTGGCCCGTCGCTTTCTGCAAAACTTCACTCAGGACAAAAACGCCTCCGGTACAGTAGCTGAAATATCGTCCATACTTTGGCGATTCTGGTTGCTCGCCGACATGCATCCGGCCGCGAACCGGCAAATCCAGAATGAACTGCGCCCAGTCCTCGATCACATACATGCGCTCTTCATTTCCCCGGGAAGCGTCGTTCCAATCGTCGCACTCAAGCGGCGACGACATGGTCAAAAAATCTTCAACCGAAATCTTGTCCTTCCGCGAGTCGGGATTCTGCATCTTCCGGGCGTGTTCTGGCAACAGCGTGAGGATGCGAGCGTCAACGCCACTCAGCTTCTTCTCTCCAATGGCGATGCCCACCAGCAAATCGGTGATGCTCTTTGTAGCCGACCGCGTATCGCGCAAGGTTGCAGCATCTCCATCGAAATAGCCCTCGTAAACCAGTTTTCCGTGGCGCGCCACCAGCACGCTCCCGATCTTCTTAAAATCCCCGGCGCGAACTGCCGTTTCCATCGAATTGAGCTTTTCAGGCGCGACTCCGTTCTCGACAGCCGTACCCAGTGGAAAGTCTCGGGAAGAGGTCTGGGCGATCGCAAATGCCACAAGCAAAAAGGGGATGGAAAATCTTGAGATCGACCGAAGAGAAAGAGACACGTTAGTCCTCCGCCGTACAATTCAATACGATGATCACCATGGAAAAGTTCAACGAGGGAAAGTTCGAGCGAGAACTTACTTGATTGGATTCAACCAGGTTAGGGTTCTACCGCACGCGCCCCAGCTTATCCATCGGCCAATATCCAAACACCGCCTTGCCGTAGATATAACTCTGATTCACCGGGCCGAAATCGCGGCTGTCGTTCGACATGGACCTGTGATCTCCCAAAACCAGGTAGGAGTTCGTCGGAACAACCGTTTCAGGATAGGAACGCGTATCGGCATACGCAGGCGGAACGTAATCTTCCTCGACCGCTTCGCCGTTGACATAGACCTGGCCGCTATCGATGCGGATGCGGTCGCCGGCAATTCCAATGACTCGCTTGATATAACTCTTCGAGGGATCGCGGGGATAGCGAAAGACCACAATGTCGCCGCGCGAGATGGGCTCGAGGCGGTAGACGAACTTGTTGACGAAGATGCGCTCCTGATCCTCGAGTGAGGGCATCATGCTGGTACCTTCCACCTTCACGGGCTGGTAGATGAAAACAATAATGAATGCCGAGATCGCCAGTGAAACCACCAGATCGCGAAGCCACACACCGAAGGCAGGACGAAGACGCCCGGCGGGATCGGGTTCGGTCCGCGGAGACACAGGCTTGTTCGCGGACTCCGTGTTGATCGCGTCGGGCATTCGAATCTTTATTGTATACAGATCGCGTCCGCCCGCGCGACCCAGCATCCTAGGCCGCCTAGCTCTTTAGTCCCCTGTACCGGCCAATCTCGGCTCTTGGGGGCTGCCGCCGCCGTCATCTTCGATCTGGACGAAGGCGCTGCAGGCTCCTTTCTTGCGCGGGGAAAACGTTATCTTGATGCTGCAGCTTGCACCCGGTGCGATCTGCGAGCCGCAGGTGTCGGTTTCGAGAAAATCGCGGGGGTTGTTCCCGTTGGTGAAGATGAAGTGGGTAAAGTTCAGCGGCACACTGCCGGTGTTCGTGAGCTGAATTATCTGGGGAGCGCTCTTAGTGCCCACTTTCTGCGGTGGAAAATTAAGCCTCGTGGGCGAAAGCTTGACTACGGTGCCGGTTCCGACCAGTTCCATTACCTGAGGCTTCGAGGACGCGCTGTCTTTAAATGTGATTGTCCCGCTGACAAGGCCTTCCACCTGCGCCGTAAAGTTTGCCGCCACGCTGCACTGAGCGCCGGGCGACACGCTGCCCTTGCATGTATTTTTCGTCATCTTGAATGGCAGCCCGCTGCCCGTCACCGACGAAATGGTCATCGTGGTCGTCCCGGAATTTGTTAAGGTTGCTTTCAGCGGGGCGCTGGTTGTGCCGATGAGTTGCGTGGGGAATGTTACGGGGGAAGTCGGAGAAAAAACCGCGCTTCCGGTATTGAGCATCGTCAGGAAGTAGTCATCCGAGAAGTCAACGGAAATCACGTCCAGCTTGTGATCTCCGTTGAAATCTCCCGCGGCTACCATCGTCGAAAGTTTTCCGGAGGGAAATACCTTCTGACTCTGGAACGTGCCGTCGCCATTGCCCAGGAGTATGCTCACGCTCCCTACGTAATAGCCGTTCGTCGCGAAGTTCGAAACAATGAGGTCGAGCTTGCCATCGCCGTTAAAATCTCCTGCCGTAACCCAATCGGCGCTGTAAGAGGTGTAAAAGGCCGCAGACTGGAATGTACCGTCACCATTTCCAAGCAGTACGCTAACGCCCCCACCGTCGAAGCTGGCAATCGCGAGATCGAGCTGACCGTTGCCCCTAAAATCGGCCACCGCCACAGACATCGGTCCGGTATCGATCGGGTAACTGGTGCCTTCTTTGAAGGTGCCGTCGCCGTTGCCAAGGAGGATGACGACGCTGGAGGAGGTCAGCGTGTTCTCACCCACGGCCAGATCGAGCGTGCCGTTCCGATCGAAGTCCCCCAATCCCAGTGCGCTTGATCCGGTCTGTAGTTTCGTTTCGACTGGCCCACGAAATGTGCCGCCGCCGTTGTTAAGAAACACGCTGATGTAGTCACCTGAGAACACTAGTAGGTCCGGCTTGTGGCCGCCGTTGAAATCTCCGGTCGCAATAAAGGAAGGTCCTGCCCGCACGTCGAGGGCTGCCTGTGGCTGAAACGTTCCGTCACCATTCCCGAACAGGATGCTCACGGTGGAGCTCAAGTAATTGGCCACCGCCAGATCGAGCTTGCCATCGCCGTTGAGATCTGCCGTCACAACTGAATAGGGGTCCTTGCCCACGGCGTAGTTGATCGGCGGTTGGAAGGTCCCGTCACCATTCCCCAGAAAGATCTGGAGTTCTTTAGCAACCGCCGCCACGTCCAGCTTGCCGTCGTGATTGAAATCGCCCACTGCAACCGCAGCATTGCCGGGGGCGGCGGCCAAGTATGTTGTTGCGCGCGTTTCAAGCTGCGCTACCGCCGAGACGCTAGCACACACTACGCATAACACAATCCCCAGAACAACGAAGCGTGTCCTTCTGAATTGCCTTCGGGGAAGAGCCACGGGAACCTCCTACCACTTCCACCCTATGGGTGGTTCCGCTTTGTCAACCAGCGGGGGGATTTGCCGGAGATAAACTCCGCTCACATTATCACCAAATCGGCCCAATTCGGGAGAGATTTCACGTTTTGTCCGAAAAACGAAACTAAGCGACGCAAGCCACTATGCAGGTTCTTGCATCGGAGCCGAGCAACTCCTGGCCTGGGCTCGAAGCCCCGAAAACAGGTTAGAATTGGTCTAGGAGACATTCATGACGCCGAGCCGCCTTCTTTCCAGCAAATACGCCTATCGCGCCCTCACTCTGTTTTTCGTTTTCACCGTAACGTTGACCGTATCGGCTCAGTGGACGAGTCAGGGCGAAGAAGGAGGCATTCCCGCTTATAATGCCGGGCCTCCCGCGAAAGACGCCAAGCTGCCTGCCATCATAAGCAAGGCCGACCTATGGGGAGCGGATGCTCAAAATCCCTATCAGACGCACGCCTACGATCTGGCCGCCAAGATCCCCGTCGTACTGCACCAGCAGCCCTGCTACTGCTACTGCGACCGCATGGGTCACAACAGTTTGCATAGCTGCTTCGAGAACACCCACGGCGCGCGCTGCGCCACCTGCCTCAAGGAGCTCTACTACTCTTATCTGGAGAACAAGAAGGGCAAGACCGCTGCCCAGATTCGCGCCGGTATCCTCAAGGGCGATTGGAAGACGATCGATCTGCAGACAGCCGCAACCATCAACTAAGGTCAACACCTGGTACTCAATCCCTGGCAAGCTGCCGATGTATGGACACGGCTTCTGCCAGGAACGTCAGGTACTCGCGATAACACTACCCCGGAATTGCCCAATCACCGCAGTTTGAGTGATACTTGGGTGTTGGCTCCTTGAGGTCTGGGAGCTGAGGAGTCTCATTACGACGAGCACAGGAAAAATTCTCCACATGGCTCAGAAGCCCACCCCCAAGAAAGCATCCATCGCAGAGGACCCGCGCGTCACTCAGGCGCTGCAGAACTATGAAGCTGGACTACGTGCCCTGCAGGAACACAAATTCGATAAAGCGAAGCCGCTGTTTCAGAAGGTGCTTGCCGGACCGACCAGGGAACTGACGGACCGTGCCGCCATTCATCTCAGCATCTGCAACCAGCATTTGGAGCGCACGACCGCCAATCAATTCAAGAGTGTCGAGGAGCATTACGACTACGCGGTCTCACTCATGAATGTGGGAGATTATGTGACCGCGCGCGAGCACATCGAAAAATTGCTGAAGCAGGCACCCCAGGCGGATTTCGTAATTTACGGCCTGGCCGCGCTCGACTGCCTGACGGGTCACGTGGAAGACTCTCTCAAACATCTGGATGAAGCGCTTCGGCTGAACGCGAACCTGCGTTACCAAGCCCGCAATGACTCCGATTTCCATAATCTTGCCGAAGACCCGCGCTTCACTGAACTGTTGTACCCGGATCCAGCTGCCGACCTCTCTGTGCCACAAGGCTCTTTCCGTGAAGACGAATCTTTCTAATCGGCGCACGAGATTCTCCCATGGAAACCAGAACGGCTGAACTATTGTCCTCGGACAAAGCTGCGCGTGAGCGTGGCCTGCGGGTGGTTGCCATTGGCGGCGGCACCGGTCTCTCCACTCTTCTAAAAGGCCTCAAGCAATTCGCCCTCACTCCCGCCGAAATCGTGGCTGCTCATTCCGGCTCCCCTGTCATTCGCGATCTTTGCGCAGTGGTCACGGTCAGCGACGACGGTGGTTCCAGTGGACGGCTCCGCAAAGAACTCAACATGCTCCCGCCGGGGGACATCCGCAACTGCATCGTCGCTCTCAGCGAAGACGAGGCGCTGCTGTCGCAGCTTTTTCGTCACCGATTCGAAAAAGGTTCCGGCCTTGAAGGTCACAGCTTCGGAAATTTATTTCTGGCGGCGCTCACCGACATCACGCGGGATTTCTCCGAAGCCGTGCGCCTATCTTCGGAAATTCTGGTCACGCGCGGGCACATTCATCCCGCCACCACTTCCAACATCGAACTGGAAGCGCTTATGGAGGACGGGACGCGGGTTCGGGGAGAAACGAAAATCACAGCCAGCAAAGTTCGCATTCAGGAATTGTTCCTGGTTCCCCCGAATGTCGATCCATTGCCGCAGACGCTAGACGCCATCGCCCGCGCCGACATCATCAGCATCGGTCCGGGCTCGCTTTTCACCAGCCTTATTCCTAATTTGCTGGTACACGGAATCGCCGAGGCCATCGTTAACTCGCCGGCCATCAAGGTTTACATCTGCAACCTGATGACGCAGGCGAACGAGAGCCTTGGACTGACGGCCGCCGACCACATACGGGCTCTCAACCGCCACGCCCGCCAACAGATTTTCGACTATGCGCTGATCAACCGCACGCCTGTCTCCGATAAGCTCAAAGCCAAATATGCCCTCGAAGGCGCCTGCCAGATCGTTGCCGATCTGGATGCGATTGAATCTCTCGGCGTAATCCCGGTTCTGGGAGATTATCTGGAGGAGGGTGACGTCGCGCGGCACAACACGGCTCGGGTGGCTAGCGATCTGCTTCAACTGTCTGCCGGTGCGGGCAGCGGGCTCAAGAAACGAAGCACAGCGACACGATAGCCGTATTCCTTCATTTCTTCCTTTCCCGCAGATGTGCTACTAGTTAGAATGTCCCTATGAAGCAGGCAAGAGTAGCGGTTTCGATTTTTGCGGGACTGCTATGCGTGGCCATCTTACCGGGCAGCGCAGCCGCTCAGCGCGACAAGAATGACGATCCCACGTCTGTCCTGAACTTTGTCGTCCTAAAAGAAGACAATGGCAAGCCGGTACGCAACGCGGCTGTGATCATGCATCCCGTAAGTTCCCGGGGCAAACAGGAACGAGGGGGACTCGAGCTGAAAACCGATGCCGAGGGCAAGACCAGCTTTGATGGCATTCCCTATGGCAAACTTCGAGTACAGGTGCTGGCTTCCGGATTCCAGACCTTCGGCGAGGACTACGATGTGAATGAGCCAAAGATGGAATTCACGGTCAAGTTGAAACGCCCGCAAAATCAGTATTCGATCTACGACACGCCGCCCGCCGACAAAAAGGATGACAAGCCTCCTGCCCCTGATCCAAACAGGAAACAGCACTAGACAGTAACCTAATTCTGACTTCTGCTCGCGCCTGGTTCTCACTTTCAGTGATCAGCGCTCGTTTGCCGGAAAGGCATCGATGTCTTCTGGGTACGGCGTGCGACGTCCTGAATACTGAGTTAGAATCTCGCTCATGCCCTACCTTCTCAAGACCGAACCCACCGTTTACTCTTTCGCTGACCTGCAGCGGGAAGGCACGACGATCTGGGATGGAGTAACCAATCCCGTCGCACTCAAGAATCTCCGCGGCATGAACAGCGGAGACAATCTAATCATCTATCACACTGGAGACGAGAAAAGTGCCGTCGGAACTGCGACGGTAGTGTCGGTTGATTCCACTGACCCAAGGAATCCGCAAGTGAAAATCAAAGGCGGCAAGCCTTTGCCTAAGCCAGTGACGCTGGCTGAGATAAAAGCGAATAAAGCTTTTGGCGATTCTCCTCTGGTGAGGCAAGGCCGGTTGAGCGTTGTCCCACTGACAGAAGGACAGTACAAGATCCTGACGGAGAAGTAATTTCAATTTACCAAAGGCTTCAAACCCCGCCGAGGATGTTCTCCGGCGGGGTTGGAAGTTTAGCAGCGTCGAATCATACTGCGCTCGTTCGTCTCTCGAATTCGCTACTGCGGGCCATTGTTCGGCTTGTCCGGAGGTTGCACCGCGTTGTTCTTGTTCGCATACGTTTTGTCCGCCAACGGCTTGTCGTTAGAGTCGCGGTGCGGCGTGTCGTATTTCGCCGGAGACACTGCGTCAGAGTGGTCAATCGGCTTCATAGCTACGAGTTGATAAGGACGCATCTTGCGATCGCCGTCCGGAATTCGCATATCAATCCTGTCCTTGACCAGCTTAAACTCGGCTTCCTGTCCGACTGGAAGAAGCTTCGGATGCTTATGATCCAACGGGCGAACGTGATACTCCATATCGTCGGTTCTTAGTAAATATTGCGGGCACAGTTTCTCATCCGAATTAACGTGCGTGACCCCAACCGAACCGAAAACGCTGCCCAGGCCAGCAAGGCCTCGTTCCTTTGCGCCGCACGGCACCGCTTCCATCCTTTCGACCATGGCCCGATCAGGATGTTTTTTCCGGTTCTTATCGCCGGCAGAGCCCGGAACCGCCAGTAATAATGCGAGCATCGTAACTAGTGGCACGTTGCGATTCATGAAGCCCTCCCTCCCTTAAACACCTACTATCTCGCTCGTATACTCCAAGGTCACAGTTCGAAGCGAAGGGCCTCAACGCGGCCCTTCGCTTTGAATTCGATTCCTACTACTTGGGCTTCGAGTCGCCACCAACTTTAGTAGTCGTCATGCTGTGATTGTTGAACTGTTCCGCAGACTGCAGAAACGACTGCGGGTTCTCGCTCAATTCCTCATGAACCGCTGGATGCGCCTTCAGGTACTCCTGCAGCTCCGGATGGCTCTCTATATATTCGTGGTTATTTGCCAGCGAAGGATTCTTGGAAAGTTCGGCGGCGACGTTGCCGTGGCCCTCCATGAATTCGTTGAAGCTGGAAAGCTCTCCGCGAGTGACATCCCGATCACGATGCATCGGAGTATCTTCGCGGCGGTCGTAACGCTGCTCCTGAGCGATAAATGCGTTCGGATTTTCCTTGTACTCCTCGCGCACGCCAGGATGCTGAGCCAGGAATTGTTGCAGGGCAGGATGGTTCTCCACAAACTCTTTGTTGTTCACGAGCGACGGATCCTTGCGCAGTTGTTCGGAGATTTCCGGGTGGCCATCCATGAACCGGTCCATGTTCGCCAGTTCGCCGCGCGTCACATCCCGATCTCCGGTTCGATCTTCGCGACGGTCGAAACGCTCTTCCCTGTTCATAAATGCGTTCGGATTTTCCTTGTATTCCTCGCGCACGCCAGGATGCTGAGCCAGGAATTGCTGCAGAGCGGGATGGTTCTCTACAAATTCTTTGTTATTCACGAGCGACGGATCCTTGCGCAGTTGTTCGGAGATTTCCGGATGGCTATCCATGAATCGATCCATGTTCGCCAGTTCGCCGCGCGTCACATCCCGATCTCCAGTTCGATCTTCGCGACGGTCGAAACGCTGCTCTTGATGCATGAATCCATTTGGATTCTGGCTGATCTCTTCCCGGACCTCCGGGTGCTGCTGCAGGTACTGCTGCAATGCAGGATGGTTTTCCACAAACTCCCGATTGTTTACCAGCGACGGATCCTTACGCAGCTGCTCCGAGGTCTCTGGATGCGCATCTAGGAACTCGTCAAAGCCGGCAAGTTGCCGCCGGGTGACATCGTCCCGGTCTTGAGTTGTCGCTACTGGCGCCGTTGTTGGCGATGTCGCTGCCGGAGGCGTCGTTGGAGATGTCGCTTGCGATTGCGCGTTCTTTGCCCCAGCCGCGAATATGAGTGCGAAAGATATGACCAGGATAAGACCGAAATGAACTATGGGGTTTGCATGTTTCATCGTTGTTTATCCTCCGAATTCCAAATACAGAAGTGCGGCCCTCCATCGGCCGCAGCCACACGGTAAAGATGCAACGTGAGGGCCATGCTGCGAAAATGCCCACTTCTGTGTGGGTTAGGCGATTTTCGGATGAACCTGACGACCGGAAAGTAAGACTTCACTGGGGAGAAATTTCGATGCGTGAGGGAAAATCGTTATAGGGTCGAAGCCCTAAGTCCTTAGCAGGAGAAAAACAAGCTCTTTGCAAACACAAAGCGAAAGGGGGATTCCGGCGAAAATCCCCCGATTTTACCCATGAAAGATGTTCGTCACTGAACGGAGCGTTAGCTTGTCTGCGCTTTCGCATCCCGCCGGATCAGCGCGTGATCGACAAAGAAGCCTAAGCCCACTGCCAAAGGAATCACTCCAAACGTAGCTGCAATCATTGCGTCAGGTTCGACGCGTCCGATCAGTACGAACGTCACGATATAGCCAAGCGCTCCAGCCACCAGCAGAATTCCCGAGCGCCGCGAGCGCGCCGCCTCCGAAAGCTCCGGTTGCATGGGGACATCAACCCCGCGGGCGATCGCCGCCATGCGTTCTTCGCTGCGTAATTTGCGTACTCGGAAAAACGTATACATCGCCGCCATCGGAATGCCCAACGTCATCACCACCGCCGCCAGTCCAACCAAGTTGCCATCCATAAATTCCTCCTGAAACCAGCTGCCGCCTCGACCTCGACGCGCCGTCATGGGTAGTTACGAGGGTCAGCCGGAAAAGTTCCACATCTTCCTTCAGCCTGCCGGGTTGTACCACAGGGCTCGCCTCTCCCTCGGACCTTGAGGCTGATTTCGCTGTTGGTGATTTTTGTATGTGATGGCAAAAATGGCTGCCAAGAAATTGTCAAATCCTTGTCACTCGAAACGCCCCGCGGGTCTCGAACGCGACTGGCAGGGCTTAGCGAATCAACCGGCGCAGTTCGCGACGTAAGAGTTTTCCCGAAGCCGTCTTGGGGACGGAATCTACAAAATGAACCTCTCGTGGCTGCTTGTATCCAGTCAAGCGCTCGGTGACAAAGGAGCACAGCTCTTCCTGCATCTTCTTGCCGTTCGCAAATCCTGCGCGTAGGGCAACAAAGGCCACTGGGATTTCGCCGGCGGCCGGATCGGGCCGGCCGACCACTCCGCACTCGCGCACTGCCGGATGTTCAAGCAGCACTCCTTCCACCTCAGCCGGTGCAACTGGAAAACCTTTGTACTTGATCATTTCCTTGCGACGGTCCACAACTCGGTAAAAACCCTCGCTGTCGCATGTGACAATGTCTCCGGACCAATACCATCCGTCGCACAACACGGCGGCGGTCGCCTCCGGAGCCTTCCAATACCCCAGCATGAACTGCGGGCCCCGCATCACCAACTCGCCAGGCTCGCCTGAATTAACTTGACCCATGCCGGCACCTGCCGGCAAATTCTCAGCACCGGTATTCTCAGTCCCGATGATTCGGCACTCCGTTTGCGCCACAGGATGCCCGATCGAATCGGGCCGGTAAAGTTCCGGTTCAAGATAGCCCACATGCGTCACGGGGGACGCCTCCGTCATTCCATATCCCTGACTCACCAGAATGCCGGTGAGCGCCGTGAATCTCCGCGGCAGCTCCGGCGCCAGGGGCGCGGCCCCGGATTTGACCCACTGCACACAATGATTCTTCGGAAAATCGCCGGCCTCTGCCGCAAGGCACAGCGCATTCAGCGCCGGCGGCACCAGTGGCATCATGGTGATCGCTTCCTCGGTTAGCAGCGAGGTCAATTGGTCCACGTTGAAGCGGGGCATAAGCACCATGGTTGCGCCTACCATCAGCACGGGATTGAGCATTACATTCAGGCCATAGATGTGATACAGCGGCAGAAAGCAAAGGACTCTATCGGAATCCGTCAGCCTCATGGCCCTGGGACCGATCAATTGATAAACGTTCGCCACCAGATTGCGGTGCGAAAGCATGACGCCCTTGGGAAGTCCTGTGGTTCCGCTCGAATAGGGCAGTGCTGCCAATGCTTTCTCGGACGGCTGATTGGGAGTGGGTAGCGTCGCGCTCACCGGCTTTAGCAAGTCGGAAAACCTCTCGCCTCCTCTTCCCTGCTGCCGCGTGCAAAACACCTTTCGCAGATTCGGAAGGCACGCGAGAGATAGGCCGTCGATTTGAGGTCCGTCGGTGATCAGGAATGCAGCACCAGAATTTTCCATCTGATGCTGCACCTCACGCTGGCGATAAGTCGGATTTAGTAATGTTGGAATGCCGCCGGCGAGCGTTGCCGCATGGAAAGCGACACAGAACTCCCAGGAGTTGGGTAAGAAAATAGCAACCACTTCTCCCGGCTGCAAACCGGCGGCAACCAGCCCGCGCGCCAGCGTTTCTACCAGTTACCCATAGTGCGAATAACTGAGCGGCTTTCCGCAGGAGGCGTCCACGAGCGCGATCTTGCCTGCGTGCCTTCGGCAGGAATCGAGAATTACGTCGTGCAGGAACAGGTTGTCGGGATCTGCATAGAGGTGTGTGCGCAGCATGGCGCGGATGATTGTATCGGAAATGAGTTCGGCCTAGGGACTGCAGACGTATCTACGATTCTTGTTCCTTAGATTCGACATGGCTCCATGCCCGTCGCAAGCATCGCTGCGCGCGTTTGGGCGTCCGGCAATGTCATGCGGATGGTTGTTATCGTGCCGTGGCCTGAATTTGCAGGCGGAATTTGTAACTTCGGCAGAGACTGCAGTCCCTATTTTTGCGCAGTCTGCTCCAGATCATTCTTCAGGAGGCTGACTTCCACGCGCGTGCCACTGGAATGTTTGTCGGCCGATGTATTGCCCCTTCCGAGCACGTAGATACGATAAGCGGGAATCTCGTGATTCAAAACCAGGTAGCGCACAACCGCGTCCGCAACTTTTCGCGAATTACTGATCGCAGCCTGTCCTCGGCCTGACGAAAACCCTTGCACTTCGACAATGTAACCCCGCTCGCTCTTTAACTGTCCCGCCATCTGATCGAGCGCGTCCTTGGCGTCTTTGCTCAACACAGTTTGCCCGGGACGAAAGCGAATCTCGGTCTGTTGTCGCGACTTATATTGATCGACGCTCCCCACCACGGTCTCCACCTTGGAGAGGCGCGGGTTCAGGGCCGCCGCCACCTGGTTCGCACTCTGCGCCTTGGCGCCGGCTTCCGACGCATGTTCATCGGCGATGCTCGCTTTGGCGGAGGCCGCCTGAATCCCCTGCTGGGCGCGGCTATCCACATCCTTGATCGTCTTGCTGTGCGAGGCTGTGATCTCCTCGAGTTCGTTCACCCGGTCTCGAATCGGCTGAACATGCCGCCGGACGTACTCCTTCGTGGCAAACGGATGCAGGAGGAGCGCGCCAAAGCTCGGTTCCTCTCCATCCCAAAAATCCTCCGTCAACCCCGGCTGTGGATTCCCTGTGGAACCAGTCGCCGGCTGATCGGTGGATGAGGCTGGCAGTGAGCTTGCACCGGAACCAGTCTGTTGTGCGAAAGCGGCCAGCGCGAGGTTTGTAGAAAGGAGCAGCGTGACAAGTGTGCGAGACTTCATGTTAACTTCCTTCCGAACGATGCTTTTGGCGGGCGACTGCTGAGAGGCCCAAAGATTAACCGGGATGGGAGGTGCCGTCAAGCCCCTGTCCTCGCGCTGTTCTTTCCCGATCTTCGCCCCATCTGGCCATGGAGGGAGCCACTGTCCTCCCGTAACTGCGGCGTCGGTGCGCTTCTATCCGGCCATGTGTATATTGAAAATTATTCGTGCTTCTGCTTGAAAACATTCCGCTCGCCCCGCTCACCACGCTCAAAATCGGAGGTCCGGCAAAGTACTTCGTTGAGGCTGGAAATACCGCCGAGGCTCAGGAAGCGGTCGCCTTCGCGCAGTCTCGCGATCTGCCCCTATTTGTCCTTGGCGGGGGCAGCAATTTGCTCATCGCGGATGCGGGCTGGCCGGGCCTGGTCTTGAGAATCTCGATTCCAGGCATCGACCGGAATCCTGTCCCCGGCGAAGACGGCAAAGTCCGCTTCGATGTTGGCGCCGGCGAATCCTGGGATCGTTTCGTCTCTCACGCCGTCAGAGCACGCTGCGCGGGCATCGAATGCCTCAGCGGAATTCCCGGCAGCGTAGGGGGTACTCCGGTGCAGAATGTCGGGGCCTACGGTCAGGAAGTTTCCGAAACCATTGCCTCAGTGCTGGTGCTCGACCGCAAGGACGGCCAGATCCGCGACCTGAGTCCCGAGGCCTGTGCCTTCAGCTATCGATCCAGCATCTTCAACACCAGCGAACGCGGACGCTTCATCGTTCTCCGTGTCACCTATGCCCTCACGCCCGATGGCAAGCCGCGTATCACCTATGCCGACCTCAAGCGGCACTTCGAGGGGCGCGAGGCTCCGCCCAATCTCGCCGAAACGCGCGAGGCCGTGCGCCACATTCGCGCCCTGAAGGGCATGCTCGTCGTTCCAGGAGATCAGGATTGCCGAAGCGCGGGATCCTTCTTTAAGAATCCCGTACTCTCGGAAGAGCAACATGAGGATTTACGAAGGCGCGCCGCCGCCCGCGGACTGGCGGTGCCAAGCTATCCAGCCCTCGAAAGCCGCAAGAAAGTTTCAGCCGCGTGGCTGGTTGAACGCTCCGGCTTCGCCAAAGGCTTCGGCTCCCAGCGTGTTGGCATTTCGAGCAAGCATGCCCTCGCGATTGTCAATCGCGGGGGCGCTACGGCCGCAGAAGTCCTTGCCCTGAAGGAACAAATCCAGCATCGCGTGGAAGAAATCTGGGGCGTCCATCTGGAGCCGGAACCAGTCATGGTGGGGTTCTAGATCGATTTTCACGGCCGCTCATCAAAATTTGTCATCCCGGAACCTCCCCTTCCGAAGGAATGGGAGGCGGAGTGGAGGGACCGGCTGTCACGTGCTGTGAGGTAGATTGTAAAAGGGCGCAGCTCATCGGCGCCGCCCCGGTTCGTGACCCTGCTTATCAATTTTGATCCATTTCCATGGGCAGGAGTGCAACGATCCGGCTCCGGCGGCGCCTTAGCTTACTCATCGGCAAGTCTTGCCGCCTCTTTAAAGATCTCGACAAACATTTTCCGCGTGAGCTTGCCCGTCTGCGTATTCTGATTCGATGGATGGTAAGAAGCCAGTAACGCTTTACCGTCGGGTAACCAGTAACTGGCGCCATGTTTGAAGAGAAAACGTTGAAATTGAAAACGTTTGACGCGGTATGGTTGCCCGCTCGCCGGCAGATTGCGGCGTTTGAGGTAGTTGAGATAAGCATCAAATCCAATCTTGCCCAGCGCAACCACGACCTTGACCTTTTCTAATCCTGCAATTTCGCGATCGAGAAAAAACGAACACTCGGCAAGCTCCTGCGGAGTAGGCTTGTTCGCAGGAGGGGCGCAGCGGACGGCGGCGGTGATATACAGATCCTTCAATTCGAGCCCGTCGTTGCGATCAGTAGCGTTAGGCTGATTCGCAAATCCAGTTTCGTGCAGGACGGGGAACATGAACTTGCCGGAGGCATCGCCGGTAAAAGGTCTCCCAGTGCGGTTGGAACCGTGCGCGCCGGGCGCCAGTCCCATGATCAACACCCGCGCATCGGGATCGCCGAACCCAGGCACAGGCTTGCCCCAGTACTCGCAATCGCGATAAGCCCGTCGCTTCTCGCGCGCAACTTGCTCGCGATAGACCACGAGGCGCGGGCAGCGAGTGCAAGCGATCACTTCCCGGTTGAGAACCTGGAGCCAGTGGGGCGGTCGTTTGTCGTCGGCCATCAGTTGTCAGTCGTAGAGGTTATCTCAACGGCCGGACGTGCTTCCGTATCCAATGCAGGATCTGGGCGAAGCGGAATTCGTGTCGTTCCATCGAGCCATTGATGAAATCGTAGGCGGATGCGGCTTCGACCTCGATATAGAAACCGTTTCGGCGCAGGAATACGTCGGCGGCGGTGAAACCGATTCGCTTGTTGCCGTCGAGGAAACCGTGGTTCTTGCCAAGCGATTCCATCAGCGCGGCCGCCTCTTCTCCGAGCGAATTGTAACAGCCGGTCTGCGGGCGAAAGACGGCGGCCTCAATCGCGCCCTTGTCGCGAACACCGCGCATACTTCCGAACATGTCAATGAGCCGGTGCTGCATCTGGTAGCGACGAGTTCTCTGTAGAGCTTGGCGTCGATTTCGGGAGTGAACTTCTTGGTCGTGGTTGGTATCGCAGTTGCCCGTCGACCTCTATTCTAATGGATTGAACCTCAAATCAAGACAAATCTTGATTAATCAATAGAGGCTATGGAAGGGATATGAGAGAGGGCGAAGTTTCGAGTGGATTGCGCCCGACACATGAAAGTCAAAACCCCGCCCAAGCAAACCTTGAGCGGGACAACCCCTCGATGTCGCTTGAACGGACAAGGCGGAATCTTGCGAACCGGGTACAAGGTGAACGACACTCGTAGCTAACATGAGAACGCCTTGCGATGAAATTGTGGCGCAATCGACAACAGCCATTGTCCCATGCACGAAGCAAGCAAGAACATGGGTGCTCGCCGCGACCATTCTCGGTTCCAGCATGGCCTTCATCGATAGTACGGTCGTCAATGTCGCTCTGCCTGCGCTCCAAACCAGCTTTCACGCAACGGTAGTCGATTTGCAGTGGGTGGTTGAGTCTTACGGAACTCTTTTGGCTGCTTTGATTCTGGTCGGCGGTTCATTCGGCGACCGGTTTGGCCGGCGGCTGATGTTCGTCACAGGTGTCTTGATTTTCGCGCTAGCCTCCGCCGGTTGCGGGCTCGCCTCAAACATTCATCTACTAATCCTTGCGAGGAGCCTTCAGGGAGTCGGCGCAGCGCTCCTGGTGCCCGGCAGTCTGGCGATTATCAGTACGTCGTTCGACCAGAAGAGTCGCGGAACGGCCATCGGTACGTGGTCGGGTTTCACGTCGATGACTACTGCGATTGGCCCGGTGCTGGGAGGCTGGCTGGTTGAACACGCTTCCTGGCGGTGGGTGTTCTTCCTCAATGTGCCCATTGCCGCCGCCGTGGTCGCGATTTCGCTTTGGCGCATTCCGGAGAGCCGCAGTGCTGACTCAGGGCCAATAGATTGGCCGGGCGCGGTTCTTTCTACGTTGGGACTTGGCGGTTTGGTGATCGGTTTTATCGAATCGTTGAATCTGGGATGGAAAAGTCCGCTGGTTTTCGGGAGCTTAATCCTTGGCGTCGGCTGTCTTGTTGGATTCGTAGTTGTCGAGAATGGCAGCGCCTCGCCGACCTTCCCGCTCACTCTGCTCAAATCCCGAAGCTTCACTGGCGCGAACCTGCTTACATTTTTTCTATATGCCGCTATTGGGATTTTCTTCTTCTTGCTTCCTCTGAACCTGATTCAAGTCCAGGAATACTCCGCTGCCGCAACCGGGGCTGCAGTTCTCCCTCTGATCCTGCTTCTGTTCGTTCTCTCCCGCTGGTCTGGCGGACTGGTGGCTCGCTTCGGTTCGCGGGCTCCCCTCATCGTCGGTCCTCTCATTGTGGGGTTGGGTTTCGCTCTGTTTGCCGTGCCGTCTATCGGGGGTAATTACTGGAGAGAATTCTTTCCAGCGATAATTGTTCTCGGATTCGGAATGGCAGTCACCGTGGCTCCCCTGACCACTGTCGTGATGGATTCGGTCAATCAGGATCGAGTCGGCACAGCTTCTGGAGTCAACAACGCTGTGGCACGAGTAGCGAGCGTGCTTGCCATCGCGATTCTTGGAATTGTGATGGTGAGGACCTTTGCTTCTCAACTGAACTCCAGCCTGGCCCACCTGATGCTGCCGGCAGGTGCTTTAAGTGACCTGCAAACGAACGCAAATAAGCTCGCCGGCCTACAGGTGCCCGCCGGCCTTAGTCCCAATATAAAAGCCGATATCGATGTTTCCATTCGGCAAGCTTTTGTATTCGGCTTCCGAGTAATCATGTTGATTTGTGCGGGGCTGTCTCTGGGAAGCGCGGCCACAGCATGGTTCCTGATTCCGAGAGATCGGGACCGCCCAAAGCTGTCTGCGACTCTTTTGGGCGATGAGGGAGCACCACGCAAACGTTAGGCGGCTTAATCCCAGATCCACTTATGAGTTCGTCCAGGTTTCGCGGAATTTGGGATCGGTGGCGGTTCTGAATGAATTACGCCGGAGTGTTTTGATCTGGAAATCCCCGCCCAAGCAACACTTGAGCGGGGCACCTGTGATCTGGTTCGGGGTCTGGGCCAGTCCCCTGCTTATAAGGTCACTTCGAGTGCGACGTTGACGCCAGGGTAGGTTGGGTTACACAGGTAATACACACCGTTGATCTCCACCACAAAAACGTCCTGGGTGTAGAGCCAGTTGCTGGGCCATCCACCAACAAATCCGAACCAGTATCCGCCGTACTGGAAGCGGTGATTGCGGTAATCGCCTTCGTTAACCCGAAAGCTGTGTTCCCTTCCAAAGTTGGCCCGGTAGCGGTCGTCGGGAATGCGGCCTCTGCTGGCGTGTTGCTCCTGCCTTTCGGGCTTAGCCTCCGGCGCGCGTTGCTGTTCCTGCCTTGCGTTTTTCTCTTCCGGCCTGGTGTTTTTTTCTTCCTGAGCGCTTCTTTGTTCCTGCTTCGCGGGCTTTTCCGGCTGCGCTTTCTTTTCTTTTTCCTGCTCAGGTTTGCCTTTCTCTTCTTCCTTTTGCTCATGCTGCTCTTGTTGTGCATATGCCGGAGCGACGATGGTGAGTGACAGAACTGCTGTGCCGATTGCTAACAGTAATCTCATAGGTGTTCCTCTCATTCTGTGTGGGGACGCGGGCGGATCGCCCGCGCCCCGCCTGCTCTAGCGCAAGTTTCCTGTCGTTGCGTTCACCGGAGCGCCAATCGCCTCGCCGGAGACGAGGAGTTCCACGCGGCGGTTCTGCTGGCGGCCCCCAGAGTTTTCGTTAGAAGCAACCGGCAGAGTATTGCCGAAGCCCTTGGATGAAACCGAGCCGCTGGCCACCCCTTGCTGCACCAGATAATCGCGCACCGACCCGGCGCGATTTTCAGAGAGAGTCTGATTCATGGCATCGCCGCCGACATTATCCGTGTAGCCGCCGACTTCAATGTTGAGTCCAGGATAGGCGAGCAGAATTCCGGCGACCTTCGCCAGTTTTTCGCGCGCTCCCGGCTTCAACGAGTATTTCCCAGTATCAAACAACACGTCGGACATGCTGACGATCAGCCCGCGCGCACTTTCGCGGGTCTGAAGAATGGAATTCAGCTGCTCAGACAATTTCGCGCGCATGGCGGCTTTGTCGGTATCCGCTTGTTGCGCGTTCAACAGCGCCTGCTTTGCAGCGGCGCGGGATTGGTCCGCGTCGGCCTGCGCCGCCGAGAGGGCAGTCGCAGATGCAGCCTGGCTGTTTGCCATATCCGCATTGGCTTTCGCTGCGGCAGCTTGCGCGTCCATTGCGTCATTGCGGGCTTTTGCCGCGTCGGACTCGGCCTGCGCCTTGTCCGCTCGAGCGATCGCCGTATCGGACTGGGCTTGCTCTCTTTGCCGAATCGCATCTTCGGTCTGGCCCTGCGCTTTCGTCTGCGCATCGGCTGCATCCTGGCGTTCGTTTGCCAGGCGCACATCGTCCATCTTCCGGACGGCCACGGCTCGCGCATCTTCGGCTGTCTGCACAGCCTCGCGGGAGACCGCAATCAACGGCTTCCGGTCAATGTGCTTTCTAGTGGCATATTCGTCGGCATGATTCATCAGCGCGATGGCATGTTGATAGCTGCTGTTCGCGTATTGCTCCGCACCTTCGGATTGAGCGATGCGGACCGCATTCCGCGCTTCGAAGAATTCCAACGGCAGGTTCGCGTTCAGGACCACGGGATCGAACTTGTAGCCGGTGGGAATATACCCACCCCGTTCCATGAGTTCATATTTGGCATTCACGGCTTCGGTCGTACCCTTGGTGTCGTCGCGTACTACGTTCTCAAGCACCACTAGATTGCTGGGCTGACGAACCGCATAATACGGCTCCGCCGTCACGATCAGCGCGAAGGCCTGAAGGTCGGTGGTGACGTTGAGCTTGCTGCGGTGGTTTCCGCCGACCAGCACTTCGCCCAGATTTACGGCGCGGCCTTCGGGCGAAATCGCCCACAGTACGTAGGTCAGATATTCGTTGCCGAATGTCGTCGGCTTTTGCAGATCGCCAAACTCCGCTTCGATCGCAATGGCTCCGCGCTTACTGTTGACCTCGGCTACGCCATTCGCCGAAGGCATCAAAGTGGTGCCCGCGAAATCCAGTTTCGACGATCCGCTGCGGTGCTTGTAGTTCACTGCCTGCACGCTGCGGCTGATGACAACTATGCGGAACGTTGGGGTCGAATTCGAATTCTCGACTGCGACCGTGGCTTGCGAATTGCTCTGAGCTACTGCCGGCAAACTCAGCGCGACTGCGACAGCTAATAACAGTTTTGTCTTCACACTATCTCCTTGTGGCAGGTATCTGCCGTGTTGCGTTTCTTCGGATTTCAAACTTGTTGGCTATTGGGCAGATGGCTCCGCGCTCACCCTTTTCCGATACGGATATGGGAGAGCGAATGAA
>Ga0210400_10001206_pt1 | contig 26022 bp, 25 predicted proteins | sample IncBWH26MmetaG_FD_155456 | JGI IMG/M metagenome (GOLD analysis project Ga0210400, IMG submission 155456) | Forest soil microbial communities from Barre Woods Harvard Forest LTER site, Petersham, Massachusetts, United States - Inc-BW-H-26-M | ecosystem: Environmental > Terrestrial > Soil >...
CGCGCGCCTGCGAAACCTTGCTGCGCGGTACGCTCGTCGCACGGTTCTATTATATCTACGCCCTCGATTACGACCGTGGTGGCGAATGGTCGGGACAGGCCTTCATGTGTTCGCGCGATAAGGAATTCACCATCAAGGGCACCGAGAACTGCCTGGCGCGCGGTTTCGACCGCACCGGCTTCTTCGAGGTCGACACCGGCGAGCAGCGCGCCTGGACCGTGCAACTGACCGAGTCGAACGAGCAGCCCGCGCAGCGGGTGCCGGGCGTGCCCGGAACCATCCCCCCCGGCGGCACCCTGCCGGGCATATCGAATTCGCCGGGCGGAACGCCACCGAGCGCGCCAAGTATGCCGCCGCCAGCGGCCGCGCCCGGCAGCAAGCCATGAGACGTCTGCGCCGTATCAAGATCCTCGCCACGCTCGGCCCCGCATCTTCCGACAGCGCGATGATCCGCCGCCTGTTCGAGGCCGGCGCCGACGTCTTCCGCGTCAATATGAGCCACACCTCGCACGACAAGATGCGCGAATTGGTCAAGACCATTCGCAATGTCGAGTCGAGCTATGGCCGGCCGATCGGCATCCTGGTCGATCTTCAGGGTCCGAAGCTGCGGCTCGGATCGTTCGCCGAAGGTTCGATCCAGCTCCACAACGGCGAAAGCTTTGTTCTCGATTCCGACAAGACACCCGGCGACCACAGCCGCGTACAGCTTCCGCATCCGGAAATTCTGGCAGCCCTGCGCCCGGGCCACGCGCTGTTGCTCGACGACGGCAAGGTGCGCCTGATCGCGGAGGAAACCTCTCCGGAACGTGCCGTCACCCGGGTCGTGATCGGCGGCAAGATGTCGGATCGCAAGGGCGTCAGCCTGCCCGATACCGATCTGCCGGTGTCGGCAATGACGCCGAAGGACCGCGCCGATCTCGAAGCGGCGCTGGTGACCGGGGTTGACTGGATCGCGCTGTCATTCGTGCAGCGCGCCGAGGATGTGATTGAGGCCAAGAAACTGATTCGCGGCCGCGCCGCGGTCATGGCCAAGATCGAAAAGCCGCAGGCGATCGACCGGCTGCCCGAAATCCTCGAGGCGTCCGACGCCCTGATGGTCGCCCGTGGCGATCTCGGCGTCGAGCTGCCGCTGGAGCGGGTGCCAAGCCTGCAGAAACAAATGACGCGGCTGGCGCGGCGCGCCGGCAAGCCGGTGGTGGTTGCGACCCAGATGCTGGAATCGATGATCCAGTCGCCGGTACCGACGCGCGCCGAAGTCTCGGACGTCGCGACTGCAGTCTATGAAGGCGCCGACGCCATCATGCTGTCGGCCGAATCCGCCGCCGGTAAATTTCCAGTCGAAGCGGTTTCGACCATGAACCGCATCGGCGAGGAAGTGGAGCGCGACCCGACCTATCGCGGTGTGCTCAATGCGCAGCGCGCCGAACCGGAACCGACCGTCGGCGACGCCATTGCCGACGCCGCGCGGCAAATCGCCGAAACGCTCGATCTGTCGGCGATCATCTGCTGGACCGATTCGGGATCGACCGCCTTGCGCGTCGCGCGCGAGCGACCGAAACCACCCGTCGTCGCGATCACCCCGAACCTCGTCACCGGACGCAAGCTGTCAGCGGTATGGGGCGTGCATTGCGTCGTCGCGGAGGACGCCAAGGATCTGGACGACATGGTCAGCCGCGCCGGCAGCATCGCCTTCCGCGACGGCTTTGCCCGGGCGGGCCAGCGCGTCATCATCGTGGCCGGCGTGCCGCTCGGCACTCCCGGCACCACCAACATGGTGCGCATCGCCTCGGTAGGCCCGGACGGCGACGCGGATATGTGAGTGTCGCTCCTGCCGTCATTCCGGGATGGTCCGAAGGACCAGACCCCGGATGCGCAATTGCGCATCTGAGGTTCGCTCGTTTCACTCGCGCCCCGGAATGACCGTTAGCTCAGCAACGTCGCGTCCAGCGTGATCTTGGTATTCAAAAGCTTCGAGACCGGGCAGCCGGCCTTGGCCATGCCGGCCAGTTCCTCGAACTTCGCCTTGTCCGCACCCGGAATTTTCGCCGTGAGGTGAAGATGCACGGAGGTAATGGCAAAACCTTCGCCCTGCTTTTCGAGCGTGACGTCCGCCTTGGTCTCCATCTGCTCAGCGGTGAGCTTGGCTTCGCCCAATATCAGCGACAGCGCCATGGTGAAGCAGGCGGCATGCGCGGCGCCGATCAACTCTTCCGGGTTCGAGCCCGGTTTGCCCTCGAAGCGGCTGGCGAAGCCGTAGGGGTAGTCTTTCAGGGCGCCGCTTTTGGTCGAGATCGCGCCCTTGCCGTCCCTGATACCACCCTGCCATTTGGCCGAACCGGATGTCGTCGTCATGGAACTGCTCCTTCCTCGTCGATGAGAGTCCGAGAGTGGCGCATGGTTGCGTCAAAGGAATGTCTTTAAAGGAAACTCTTCTTGCCGCGGTTACGCGCCGACCAGCGTTTTCGCCGGCAATACCGCCTGCACCACGAGACCGCGGGCGCGGGCGTCCATCACGCCGACGGCACGCAACGCCAGAAGCGTCACGGTTTGAACGGCGTCGCGCAGCCGCCCGGGATCGTCCATATTGTCCGGCGCCAATGGTCCGACCAGCGATTCATGCAGCGCGCCGAGCAGCGCGGCGGCGGCAAGTGCCGTGTCCTGCGCGGGCAGATGACCGGCACGGACCGCGGCGTCGATGCGCGTGGCGATCTCACCGGCAATTTCGCGGCGGCTCGCCAGCCGCGACGCGGTGACGTCGACATCGACCGGCTCGGCCAGGATGCCCCAGGCGAGCTTGCGCTGCGACAGCACATGCACCGCGACCGTGGTGACCGCGGCCGCCAACGCCGACGACGGTCCGGGGGCGGCATCCGCGGCGCGGCGGATCGCTGCCACTTCATCGCGCGAGACGTCGGCGATCAGTTCGGAAATCAGGTCCGCCTTGGACGGGAAATAGCGGTAGACGGTACCGGCGGCAACATTGGCGCGGATCGCGACCGGCGCGATCTGCACGGCGGTCATGCCGCCATCGGCCGCGGCCTCCCGCGCCGCCGACAGGATGGCGCTGCGCCGCGCCGCGAGCCGCTTGACCACTTGATGGGTTCGCCGATAAACCATGGCGCGTTCTCACCCGCTGCGCGTGCTCGAGCCCTGCGGGCTCATTACGGCGCTTATTCAGCTTTTTGGACGATTTGACATAAATCGCCTTGAAGAACTGCACAATAATTCAGCCCGGATGACAAGTCGCAATTTGGGACGGCTGCGAAACGGCGCCTATCGCAGCTCCAGCGACGAACAGGTGGATGGCCAGCATGGCTGGCGTTGATCGCTACCTGCACCTGAGAAGTTGCTGCATAACACTCTTAGGTGAATTTGCAGAGCGTCGACTCGATGCCCTGTATAATGGCTCGATCCCAAGCTTCGTAGCCGGCTGCGTTCAAATGGATGCCGTCAAGGGTGTGCCGTTCTGGCATGGTCGGCAAAGGAATGAACGAAATGCGGGCTTCTTCGGCGAGCCCGGGCAGGATTGCGTTGTAGCTGTCGATCGCCGCGACGCTGACCTTGTTCGCTTCTTCCAACCCGGCTTCGGGCAGCGGTATTGCCGCGATGGCGCGGCGCGGCGTCAAGCCCGCCAGATCGGCCAGCAGCGCCCGATAATTCGATCGGTATTGCTCGACGCTGTTGGGTATCGCGGCATCATTGGTGCCAAGCGAGACAACAACCAATGCGGCTCGCTTGTCGCCAAGCGACTCCGACAGAATCGAACCGAGATGGCTCGCGGTCGATGCGCCGCCGATTCCGGCGTTGACCACGGGATGACCGCATAGCGACCGCGGCAGCGTCGACGCCTCGACGATGCTGTCGCCAAGGAGCACGATCGCGTCATCGACCCGCGCCAGCGTCGAGCGCATGATGAGTTGTCGGCTCACTCCGTGGGTGTCGCGCACGACCTCGTGCTTTGGCCATGCGGCCGAGGCGCAGACCGCCACCAGGCCAACCAGCGCAACACGAGTCGCGTTCATTCGGCCGCCACGACGCGAGCTACGCGCGCGGCTGGAGCGCGCGATGCTTCAAGCGAGGCGGACAGGCGCTGGCGCAATCTTCGCGATAGGTCCAGAGCGCAGCGATCGGCCGGGGAAAACAATGCGCTGGCGACGAATGCAAGGCATATCCCGGCAGCGATGGCGCCGACCCGCGCGATTTCGATTCCGACAAAGCTATTCAACAGCAGGAATAAAGCAGCGGCAGGCCCAAACAGAATCGGCCAGTGAACCAGATAAAGCGGAAACGATAATCTGGACCGTGCAACCAGCCACGGCCTGGATAGAAAGCTGCGCGCGACCTCAAGATCGAAGATACCGACCAGGACGAGGATCGCGCCAAACGCCTTCTGCTGCATCGGAGCGGATTGACCGGGGAACAGGAAGTATGTCGGATCGGCGCAAAGACTCCACAGCCATTGTGGCTGCCACACATCCGCCATGACGCAGAGAAAAACACCAAAAACGATCGAGAAAATCGGCAGCAGCTTACTGTCAGGCGCGGGCCGTTCGGCGCGACGGAAGGCCGCCAGCAGGTGCCCCATGAAAAAACAGACATAGGCGCTTCGGATCGTAAACATCGCACCCAGCAATACGGCCAACCACCACACCACGCGCGATCGCCGCGCGCAGGCGCACAACAACAGGATAATCATCGAGCCATAGAATTCGATGCTCAGCGTCCACAGCGGCGCGACCAACGATTGCTCACGATAGCCCAGGAATAAGGCGTTGATGGTCCCGTCACTGATAATCGAGAGGATCGAAACGTCGGTATTCCATTGGCTTGCGAACCAGGTCGATCCGCTGAGATCGCCGGCCACTATGTTGGACTTGCCGAACATCCACATCATCGCCGCGGCAATGAACGTGGCAGCGAGGGCCGGAAGACCAAGGCGGACCACTCGGGCCAGGACTTGGGAGACCATGGGCTGGGCGGACGGCCGCGCCAGATGGCGCTCGAACGAGCGGGTCAGGACGTACCCGCTGAGCGCAAAGAAGATGTAGACCGCCGAATAGCCGTCATACAGAAAATACAGCGGCGACAGGTGAACATACCCCGCAATAGCGGCGCCGGCCGGCAGCGAATAGACCAGGTCCGGTGCGAAAGCCGCCAAAAAATGCAGCAGTAGAACCTGCAGCGCCGCGACGCCCCTGATCGATTCAAGATAGGCGATACGAGGCATTTTCTGCAGGTCCCGTGTCCCTTGATCTCGTAAGGCTCGGCAGCGCTCCGTCACACGTTCAGCTGCGCCGAGGGAATCACGCTCGTCCGCCGGGCCGATGTAGACAAAGCCATGCGAGGTCTTTTCCGCGTGCCCTTGCGGGAGCGAGCGCCTTCAGTAAGAGCCAACAGCCCCTAAGGAAATCTTAAGGCCTGAGTCCATCCGGCGGGATTTTCGTGGCGAAATTGTCCGGGATCGACGACAGTCGGCCGCAAAGCATGCCGCCCGCAAGGGGCGGACCGAATGGAGACCATGACGATGAACTGGACACGACGGTCCGTATTGTCAGGCGCTGCGGTGATGGGATCCACCCTGATCATCAAGCCTGTGCAGGCTGCCGAATACAGGTTTTCGCAATATCACAATCAGGCGGCTTCCGGCACGCTGCATAGAAACCTTACCGCGATGTGGCAGGCCGTGCGCGCCGAGACCAACGGCCGGGTCGAAACCACAGTTTATCCCGAGAATAACAAGCTGCCGGGCGGCGATCCCGATGCGCTGAAAATGCTGATCTCGGGAGAAATCCAGTTCTTCACCCTGATGGGCGGCATCATCGGCACCGTGGTGCCGGTGGCAGAATCCCAGCAATTGCCGTTCGCCTTCAGCTCGCCGGCGGTAGCGCACAAGGCGGTCGATGGCCCGCTTGGAAAATATATCGGCGAGGAAATGGCCGCCAAGGGCATGCATCTGTTTCCGGTGGCCGGTTTCGACAACGGCATGCGGCAGGTCGCCGCGATCTCGCGCCCGATCGCCGAGCCGCAGGATTTCGCCGGCATGAAGATCCGCGTTCCGCCGGGACGGATGATGATCGACACGTTCGGCGCGTTCGGCGCCGAGCCGGTGACCACCTCGGCCAACCAGATCTACGATGCGCTGAAAATCGGAAAGGTCGACGCGCAGGAAAACCCGCTGGGAATCCTGGAAGGGTTCAAGCTCTACGAACTGGTGAAATATGTCAGCATGACCAATCACATGTGGTCCGGCTTCAACGCGATGGCGAACGCCGCCACCTGGCGGGCGCTGCCCAGCGACATCACGGACGTGATCGAGCGCAACGTCACCAAATATGTCCGCCAGCAGCGGCAGGAACAGGCCGCGCTCAATGCCGATCTGCGCAACGATTTCGTCCGGCGTGGCCTCGTGTTCAATGAAGTCGACCAGGCTGCCTTCCGCGCCAGACTTCCGGCCGTCTATGCGACCTGGAAGGAAAAGCTCGGCACCAAATGCTGGACGCTGGTCGAGGCCGAAGTCGGCAAGCTGGGATAATGTCTCGTTATCGCGATCTTCGCGCGAACCTCAGACGTGCCATTGCACATCGGGGAATCTCGAGAGCCGCTTCGCGCCGCCTCGGAATGACGAACGAACAAACACTGATCAGTTTTGCACTATCATGCCGTGACGCCGGGCCGCGACAGGGCCGGCGCTTCGCGGCGCATCAGCGCGGCGTACAATACGGCACCCAACGCTGCGCCGATCAGCCATCCATGTCGAGCGGAACGTTCAGCCGGGACGCGGTCGTGGCACCGGCCGGCGGTTTGCCGACGACATCGTTATAGGCCGCCGGTGTGCCCGCGATAAAAATGCAAAAGCCCGGCTGGATGCCGAGCTTTTGGACGACAGGTTTAGCCGGCCATCGGCGTTGCGATGTCAGGCCTGCGGCTGCGGCTCCAGCCCTGCATCCGGATCGGGACGCGGGCGCGGCTTGCCGGCCGGCGGCACCGCCGAGGTGCGCGGCGTGGAGGGCTCCAGCACCGACTCGCGGTTGGGCTTCTTGCCCTTGAGCAGGTCGATGATCTCGTCGCCGCTCAGGGTTTCGAATTCGAGCAGGCCCTTGGCCAGAGCTTCCAGGTCGGCGCGCTTCTCGGTGAGGATCTTGGTCGCGGCGTTGTAGCCTTCCTCGACCAGACGCCTGATCTCGCTGTCGATCTTCTGTACCGTCGCCTCGGAGGCATTCTGGGTGCGCGACACCGACATCCCGAGGAAAACCTCGTCCTGGTTTTCGCCATAGGACACGGTGCCGAGTTCCTCGGAGAGGCCCCAGCGCGTCACCATCATCCGCGCCAGACGGGTCGCCTGCTCGATATCGGAGGCGGCACCGGACGTGACCTTTTCGCGGCCGAAAATCAGTTCTTCCGCGACGCGTCCGCCCATCATGATGGCCAGCCGCGAAGTCATCTGCTCGAGCGACATCGACAGCTTGTCGCGCTCGGGCAATTGCATCACCATGCCAAGCGCGCGACCGCGCGGAATGATGGTCGCCTTGTGGATCGGATCGGTCGCGATCACGTTGAGGCCGACGATGGCGTGGCCGCCCTCATGATAGGCGGTGAGCATCTTCTCTTCTTCGGTCATGACCAGCGACTTGCGCTCGGCGCCCATCATCACCTTGTCCTTGGCCTCTTCGAACTCGGCCTGCGTCACCATGCGCTTGTTGCGACGCGCCGCGGTCAGCGCCGCTTCGTTGACAAGGTTCATCAGGTCGGCGCCGGAGAATCCGGGCGTGCCGCGGGCAATGGTCTTGAGGTTGATATCCGGCGCCAGCGGCACCTTGCGGACATGCACCTTGAGGATCTGTTCGCGGCCGACGACATCCGGATTCGGCACCACCACCTGGCGATCGAAACGGCCGGGGCGCAGCAGCGCCGGATCGAGCACGTCGGGCCGGTTGGTCGCCGCGATCAGGATCACGCCTTCATTGGCCTCGAAGCCGTCCATCTCGACCAGCAACTGGTTCAGCGTCTGTTCGCGCTCGTCATTGCCGCCGCCCAGACCGGCGCCACGATGCCGGCCGACCGCGTCGATTTCGTCGATGAAGATGATGCAAGGCGCATTCTTCTTGGCCTGTTCGAACATGTCCCTGACGCGAGAGGCGCCGACGCCGACGAACATCTCGACGAAATCCGAACCCGAGATGGTGAAGAACGGCACGTTGGCTTCGCCGGCGACCGCGCGCGCGATCAGCGTCTTGCCGGTGCCAGGAGGGCCAACCAGCAGCACGCCGCGCGGAATCCGTCCGCCGAGCCGTTGATATTTTCCGCGGTCGCGCAGGAATTCGACGATCTCCTGCAGGTCCTGCTTGGCCTCATCGACGCCGGCGACGTCCTCGAACGTGACGCGGCCGTGCGCCTCGGTCAGCATCTTGGCGCGCGATTTGCCGAAGCCCATCGCCTTGCCGGCGCCGCCCTGCATCTGCCGCGACAGGAAAATCCACACCCCGATCAGCGCGATGAACGGCAACCATGAAACCAGCAGCGACACGAACCACGGCACGTTGTCGCCGGGCGGCTTGGCCGTAATCGAGACCTTGCCGTTATACAGGCGCGAGACCAGCGTCGGGTCGTTCGGCGCGTAGGTCTGGAAGCTCGAGCCGTTGGTGAAGGTGCCGTGAATCTCCGGCCCCTGGATGACGACGTCGCGAACATGGTTCGCATCGACTTCGGTCAGAAGCTGCGAGAACGAGATATCCTGCGAGGACGCGCGTTGACCAGGATTCTGGAACAGCGTGAACAGCGCCAACAGCAGCAAGACAATAATGACCCAGAGGGCGAAATTGCGCAGATTGGCGTTCATCGGTCTTCCTTCGTGGTCGCGCGGATCGCGGCCTTATGTCCTTGGGTCGCGTCCCTGGGGTAGGCAGGAGGAATCCCTTGGTCGACAATACAATCTAGGTGTCGCCCCGGTCGCTGCCAAGGGAACCAGATAGGACTATTTAGCATAGGACTATTTAGCTCATCTTAGCTCGATTCCCGTTTAAATAATGGCGCTGGGAACAGGTGTTTTCCGGGGTGGTTAAGCCCTCAAGATGGATTCCGGCGAATTATAGCGAACTATCCCACCTTAATCGGGCCGCCGGCGGCGGGGCGGAGCCGGAGCGACGCTGATCCGGCCATCGATCAAGCTGACCAATGCGCCTGCCAGGGTCTGTTTCAGCCCTTGTTTTTGTTTCAACCTTGGCCGGCTTGCCCCCACATTTTCCGCCAGGGCCCGGTCCAGGGCCGACAGCAGGGTTTCAACCTTGCCAAGTTCGGCCGGCCCCTCGTGACCGAACCGGTCGATCGCACGCAGCAGCAGCCGCAGGCGGATTTCCTCCGGCATCTTTGCAAAAGCTTTGGCGTCAAAACTGCTGGCTTCGCTTCCCGAAGCTGAAGCTCTGCGCTCCCGGATCGCCAGATCGCGCGGCGCCGGGTGCTTGAGCGCGAGATAGCGCTCGGCACCGTCGACCAGCACTTCCACGGCGGCATTGGCGCGGGCCAGCCGCGACGCCAGCCGCGCCAGACTGCGTGCATCGCCCCCCTCGGCGGCGAGAACCGGCATGACCGCGCGAATCCGGGGCCGCGTAAAATGGGTATCGCGGTTGGTTGGATCCTCGGCGAAACCGACCTTGGCCCTTTTGAGGGTCGCGACCAACTGCGATTTCGAAACATTCAGAAACGGACGCGCCAGCAGTACGCCCTCGCGCTCGGTGACCGGCGCCATCGCCGCGAGTCCGGCGATCCCGCTGCCGCGGAACAGGCGCATCAGCAGCGTTTCAGCCTGGTCGTCACGGGTATGCGCGGTGAGGATATGCGTGGCGCCGCTTGATCGCGCCGCCTGCGCCAGCAAGCGATAGCGCGCAGTGCGCGCCGCGGCAGGCAAACCGGTCTTCGGCTTGGCGCCGGTCCAGCGCATCGTGCGATGCGGCAAATCGAGCGCGCGCGCAAGCCGCTTGACCTCGCGCGCCTCGCGCGCCGCATCGGCGCGCAAGCCGTGATCGACCGTGACCGCGATGAGGCGCGGGCCGCGCGCCAACCTGCGGCGCCAGCGCGCCGCCAGCCACATCAACGCGATTGAATCCGGACCGCCGGAAACCGCGAGAACGATCGCGGGAGCGCCCTTCCAGTCCGCGAACAGACGGTTCGCACGCGGTGCCGAGATCGGGGAGTTGTCATCGTCTGATCCCGTCGCCACGTCGCGCTCCCAATCGGGTCATCCGGCGCGACGAGCGCTTTGACCCTGGCGCATGCTTGGCAGATCATGCGCTAGTGTCCCGAATCCGAAGTTCGCAATCTCTACGGCGACTACCGGAGCGAACTTCGGATTTGAAAGGACACTAGAAAACTATGATTCTAGTGTGGTTTTGGTTCAGAAGTTCTCTTGAAGGTCTCGCGGCAAAGGTGAAGAGAACTTCTGAACCACCACACTAGCACTTAACCCGCTTTTGCTCACGGTCAACAGCCGCTTTGACGCCGCTTGAGGCCCGGGGATATTTCCGTCCCACCTCGCCGAACGCTGCGCAGGCGGCCTCGCGCTCTTTCAGAGCCGCCAGCGATTGCCCGAGCCGCAGCAAGGCGTCCGGGGCTTTTGCCGACCTATCGAATTTGGTCGTCACCGCGAGAAAGGATTCGGCGGCGTCGCGGTAGAGCTGACGCTGGAAAAAGCTCTCGCCCAGCCAGTATTGCGATTCCGCGATCAGCGGATCGCTCGGATATTTTTGCGCGAAATTACGCATCGTCTCTTCCGCCAGCGCATAATCCTTGCGCTGGATGTAGCCGAGGCCGAGATCGAATTCGTCCTTCGACGTCGCCGACGGCGGCAGCGTGGTCAGCCCGCCGGTCGCGTTGGTGTTGCGCGGCGGCGGAGGCGGCAAGGCGCCCGGCGGCAAAGCTCCCTGTGGATTCCCGGCCCCGCCGGTATTCGCCAGATCGAGCGGATCCCCCGCGCCTCGCCCGCCGGGGGCGCCAACCGGCGCTTCGGCAGGGATCGGGAGTTGACCGCCGCCAAGCGCGCGCGGCGCGCCGGGGGCGTTCGGGTTCTGGTTGGGATCGAAGGCATCTCCACGGCGCCGGCCCGGGGCCTGGGGCCCTCCCGAAGGTTCCTGGACGATCGGCCCCGGAGCGGCGATCTGTGGATCATAGCCGGTCTGCGCCGGGGGCTGCCGATAGGCCGGATTCGGCTGCAGCGGCGGCACGGCAGCGACATTAGGCTGGGCAGTGGCAGGCGGAGCGCCGGGAGCACCTTGCGCGCTGCCCTCAAGCAACCTCAGCCGCTCTTCGAGCTGCCGGTTACGATATTGCAGCTCCTCGTTCTGGCCGGTGAGTTGCCGCAACTGATTCTCAAGCTGCTGAATCCGCATTTCCGGATCGACATCGTCGGCTTGGGCCAGGACCGGCGAACACAGGATCGGCGACCACAGCACCAACATCGCGGAGACAGCCGCGGCGCGCGCAATTTGATGAAATCTGGATGACATTCTGGCCTGACTGACGAAATCGGCATGAGATCGAAAGCGGATCACATTGAGAGATGGAGTACGCCAAAAATGTGACTGAGACAAACCACTACTTCAGGCCAGGCACCCGAAAGCAACGCTCCGCGAAGCCGCCCAAAACAAACCGGCGCCCGAGGGCGCCGGCTACAAACCTTGTGCTTGGCCAACGCTGTTTTAAGAGCTGGCGTTCAATACCGTCACCGCGCGACGGTTTTGCGACCAGCACGAGATATCATTGCAAACCGCGACCGGGCGTTCCTTGCCGTAAGAGATCGTTCGCATCCTCGAAGGATCAATGCCGCGCGAGGCGAGGAAGGTGCGCACCGATTGGGCGCGCCGCGCACCCAGCGCAATGTTGTATTCACGGGTGCCGCGCTCATCCGCATGGCCTTCAATGGTGAAGCTGTAGCGGTTGTAGCTCTGCAGCCACTGAGCCTGCTTCTCCAGGGTCGCGATCGCCTGCGGCGACAGGTCGGTCTGGTCGCTCTCGAAGAACACGCGGTCGCCGACATTGACCACGAAATCCTGCTGGCTGCCCGGTGTGGCCGCGCTTGCCATTGCTCCATCGCCGAGCGGATTCTTGTTCGCGCAGGCGCCCATCGACAGCGCCACGGCGAGTACCGCGGCCAGCTTCAACCCCTGGACGATACGCATCTGGTGTTTCATTCCGGAGCCTCCACGCTCACGTTTTTCTACTATCATCCGGTCTACAGGGCGATGGTTAAGCGAACGTTCCGTCAACCTTGATGGGGTGTTGCCGAACCCGATCAAATGCCCCCAAGCGACGAAAAGCAACCGCGATGGTTAATGGTTTGTAAATGTGGCGCGAGGGTGAAGGCAAGCGGGATTGGGACCGTAATCGCCACATTTGCTGCGCGTCGGGTCGCCTATTCGCCGGGCGCGGCCGACAAAATGGCCTGCCGACTGCAGCCGCCGTCCCCGGGCAGCGCCCGGGCAAGGTTGTCAGGATTGCGGGACCATCGACGCGCGCTCGAAAGGGAACTCCGCCAAATTCATCACCGACGAGCGCTCGCTGCCGCGCTCGAACAGCATCCGCCGCTCGAATGCGCTCGAACGCATAATGGGAAAACGCGCCAAGATCTTTTCCCGGACATTCGGGAAATCGGACGCCATCAACACCACCTTCTTCGTATCCCAGCCTGGAAACGGACGAGGTTCGGTGATGGTCTCGGACAGGAAGATACGGCGATAAAACGTCTGATGATCGGCACGTACCATCGCGAGCCCGGTATCGGCATTGAAATGTTCGCATGCCAGATAGGCCAGCCGCACCGTCAGATAGGGGAGCTCCGGAAACCGCTGAGCTTTTTCCGGGTCTGCTACGAAACGAGCCGGATCGATGAAAACTTCGCCTCGATCGAGGCGCGGATGGAGAACATCGCCGAACAATTCAGTTGTATAGGACATCCGCCATTCCGACGTCAGGACGTGAAGGCGGAAAGAACCACAGAGTTCGCCGTCGACAAATATGCCGAAGATCCAGACGTTGGGCGCATCGTCATACTGATCGGTGACGCGCCCAGACTCTGACGGCGAGATCAATCCGCCATGCAGATAGGCTCTGTAACGCAATAGGTAGATCGAATCTCTTTCCTGGGGAGTTTCGACGAGCCGGTAGTCAACGCGATCAAACAACCCTGATCCCCGCACAAGGACCGAAGTACGCGGTTCGGCTCCGGACTTCATCTGATACCCCTTAACCTGCAAACAACTTATGCGCGTAGAAAGAGATTAATAGCTCCTTAACAAAATTGCAAAGGCTTCGAGACGTTAGGGTTAACCTTTGGGGGCCCGCAAAAACCCCCGCGGAGCCGAGAGCAAGACGCGGTGGGACTAATCGAGTAAAGTCAGGCGATCGATCGCGAGGGATCCGCGAGATACCTGTCATCAGGCCGGCGGCCGTGAGATGCGTTCAGCAACTGGCGAACGCGCAGCGCCGGAACCGGCCGGCTGAACAGGTAACCCTGCGCCTCGGTGACGGTGCCGGCGGCGTTGATCAGTTCCAGTTGCTCATTGGTCTCGATGCCTTCGACCACGACCGACATTCCCAAGTCCGCACTGAGCCGCGCTACTCCGCGCAACAGCGTCAGCGGGCGGTCGGTATCGATGCCTTCCAGGAACGAGCGATCGATCTTCACCTTCTGCAGCGGGAAATTATGCAGATAGCTGAGGCTCGAATAGCCGGTGCCGAAGTCGTCCAGCGATATTCGCACGCCGATCTCGCGCAGTTGAGACAGCACGTCGTGGGTCAACTGCGTATTGCGCAACAGCGACGATTCGGTGATCTCGATTTCAAGGCGAGTGGCAGGCAGCCCGGAGACTTCGAGCGCGTAGCGAACCTCGCTCAGCACGTCACGCTGATGGAACTGCTGCGGCGAGAAGTTGACCGCGACGCTGACGCCGTCGGGCCATTTCATGCACTCCATGCAGGCCTTGCGCAGGATCCAGCGGCCGAGGTCGACGATAAGCCCCATGTCTTCGGCGACCGGGATGATATCGACCGGCGACACCGTGCCGCGCACCGGGTGATTCCAGCGCAGCAGCGCCTCGCATGTCGATATCCGGCCGGACCTGAGATTGACGAGTGGCTGATAGAACAGCTCGAATTCCTCGTTCGACAGCGCCTTGCGCAAGTCGAGTTCCAGAATGCGGCGTGCCTCGACGGTCTGCGCCATCTCGTCGCGGAAGAAGCAGAAGGTCCCGCGGCCGTCCGCCTTGGCGCGATAGAGCGCCATGTCCGCGTTCTTCAAAAGCGTGTCGGCGCTGACGCCCGCCGGCGAGGTCATGGCAATGCCGACGCTGGCGCCGATCTCGACCAGGTGATTGCCGATCTTGTAGCGTTCGCTCAGGTGATCGACGATGCGCCGAGCGAGAACGGCCGAATCCTCCGGCGATTTGATGTTTTGCTGAAACACCACGAATTCGTCGCCGCCGAAACGCGCCACGAAATCCTCCGGGCGCAGCATGGCCCGCAAGCGGTCGGCAACGGCGCACAACAACTGATCGCCGCAGGGATGGCCCAGGGTGTCGTTGACCTGCTTGAACTGATCGAGGTCGACAAAAAGCAATGCCGACAATTGCTCGGCGTCATGCGGGACCGCCAACAGGCGTTCGATCTCGTCGCGAAAATTGACCCGGTTGGGAAGCCCCGTCAGTTCGTCATAGCGCGCCAAATGCGTAATTCTGGCTTCCGCGGTGCGCCGTTCGGTGATGTCTTCGAGCAGCACGACGGCGCCGCCGCCGGCCATCGGCTGGAATGTCCATGACAGCGACCGGCCGCGCGCGACGTCGGGATCGGTGGTGATGATATCCCGCGCCCGCGAATTCTCGATTTCCGAGAGAATCACCTTTCCGCTCGCCGCCGAGATCGACCGGGCCTGCACGCAGGCATCGACGATATCGGAGGCGGATAGCCCGCGCTCGACGAAATCGTCGGACAGCTCCATCATTTCGCTGAACCGATGATTCATCACCGCGAGCCGCCCATCGGCGCGGAACATGCACAGACCATGTGGCATGTTGTTCAACGCAGTATCGAACTGGCCCGCGAGCGCCGCTTCGCGTTCCCGGGCCACAACCGCCCGCATAAATATTCTGTGCAAATTAGCCGAGAGTTGCATGACAGCCAGAAGAAATGCGGCGCACACGACCGACATCGCGATGTAATAGGGTGTGCCACGCAACCCCAACGCGATCACGGCCGGACCGAATATCAGCACAGCCTGTAGACGAAATATCGATTGCCGTCCGTAGGCCCTGCCCGCAGCGCCCGCCACGATTCCGGTGGTGACGGAAAGACAGATCATGTGGACGACGGCGTCGTCGCTGCTCAACAGGGTGACGGAGCACCATAGACCGATCGCAGCGGCCTGGATCATCGCTCCGATCTGATAGCGCTGCTGCCACTGCGCAGCTTCTTCGGCGGTCAGGGTCGATTTGCTGGCCTGGTACCGCCGCAAATCGAATGCCCGGAGAGCTCCGGCCACGATGAGAAGCGGGACAAATACCCAGATCAGATTTTGTCCCATCTTCAGCGCGGTCATGGCTGCTGCGATGGCCGAGAAGATGATGCCCGTAAGCACCGTACCAGAAGCCTCGAACAGCGAATCGATCAGCGCCGCCGAAATTGTTGGCGATATCTCCTGATCGGTCTCGCTTGGGTCGTTCGTCAATTGCATCGGGCGCGCGCACGTCCTGTTACGGCCACAAGTTTTACCCGCCGCAGATGAAGTCTTTCTGAGGGAATATCGTTACCGGGACGTTGTTTTTTGCGGAGAAACCAGAATCTGCCCGCTAAATCAGCAAGCTAGGCAAGGTTTGCCGGCCATCATGGTAACACCGTCCGTTCCGCGATGCCGGTCTTACGACAGCAGGGGTGACCACGCCGGATCAGACGCGAAGCCGGGGGTCGGAACGCGCTGCTCGTTGCGCCCGGAAATGTCCACGGTGAACAAGGAGGGCCCGGCATTGCCGCCGGGATCGCGGAAGAACATCACAACGCGCCCGTTCGGCGCGAAAGTCGGCCCTTCATTGTGGTATCCGGAGGTGAGAATCCGCTCGCCCGAACCATCGGGTTTCATGATGCCGATGGAAAATTGTCCGCTGCCCTGCTTGGTGAAGGCAATGTAGTCGCCGCGCGGTGACCAGACCGGCGTCGAATAGCTGCCGTCGCCGAAGGAGATGCGCTGCGCGGGTCCGCCCGTCGCCGGCATCACATAGATCTGCGGCTTTCCGCCGCGGTCGGATTCGAAGCACAGGCGCGTGCCGTCGGGCGCATAGGACGGCGAGGTATCGATCGCCGGGGTATCAGTGAGGCGGGTGGTCGATTTCGAGCGCAGATCCATCACGAACAGGTTCGAGTTGCCGCCCTGTTGCAGGCTCATGACCACGCGCTGGCCATCCGGCGAGAAGCGCGGCGAGAACGACATGCCGGGAAAGTTGCCGACGATCTCGCGCTGACCGGTCTCGATATTGAGCAGGTAGACCCGCGGGTCGCCCTGGCCGAATTCCATGTAGGTGATTTCCTGGGTCGAGGGCGAAAACCGCGGCGTCAACACCAGATCGGCGCCGCGCGTCAGATAGCGGACATTGGCGCCGTCCTGATCCATCAGCGCCAGCCGCTTGACGCGCCGCTCCTTGGCGCCGGTCTCGTCGACGAACACCACGCGACTGTCGAAATAACCTTTCTCGCCAGTCAGCCGCTCATAGATCTGATCGGAAATGATGTGGGCGATCCGGCGCCAGTATTCCGGCTGCGTGAAATATTGCTGGCCGGTCAGTTGCTGGCCGGTGGCGACATCCCAGAGCCGGAATTCGGCCTTCAGACGTCCATCAGGCTGCCGGGTCATGCGGCCGGTCACCAGCGCCTGCGCGTTGATGGTCTTCCAGTTCGCAAATTGCGGCGCCGCGTCGATGTTGACGACCTTCTCGATGTAGGCGGCCTGATCGATCGGCGCGAACAGTCCGCTGCGCTTGAGGTTGTTGGTGATGACCTGGGTCACGCCGACAGCGACTTCGCCGTCGGACGGCGTGCCGGCGACGAAATTGGGAATCGCGATCGGCAGCGGGGCGAAATCGCCCTCCGGAACGATGATGCGTTTTGGCGCCTGCCCAACGGCATTGCGGACATCGCCGCCCGATAACACCCCGAGCGCGGCCATTCCCGAAAGTATCTGCCGACGGCTCAGGCGGAACGACATCTCACGCAATCCATTTTTATCAGTCATTGCACGGCTTCATTTCATGTCTGCGATCGTTTGATGGCGACCGGCTTTAAGTTCTTCGTTCGGTGAACACCGGCGCAAAATATTTCCATTCTTCAAAATAGGCTGCCGGCAGATTATATGGCTGACACTCGATGATCGCGCGCAGCGCGCTCTCCTGATAGACGCGAAGATACGGCGTGGCGGGCGTCCCTTCCGGCACCGGCATTCCCTCCAGCGTGCCATCGCGTTTCAATTTGATCGAGAAAGCCGCCTCGGGATTCTGACTCTCGATGCCGCCATAGGGCTTCTTCCAGCAACGTTCGACCTGGGACTGAAAGAGCGAGCCCCAGGTCGCCGAATTGTCCGCGGCTTTGCCCTTGGCGAGACCCAGCGCGGCGTTGGAATTGAGCGTGTCGCCGGTCGCCGCCTGGCGGGTCGGATCGCGCTTGTCGAGCAACGCAGCGATCTTGGTCTGGTCGAAAGTCCGTTCCTTCGGCTTTTGCGGCTGCGGCGGTGGCGTCGCCGCCTGTACCTGCGGCTTCGGTGGCGGCTTCTTTTCTTCCTTCTTCAAGGCTTCCGCGATCGGATCGACCTTGGGCGGATCCGGCTTCTTCTCGATCGGCTTCGGCTCTTCCTTTGGTTTGCTCTCGGCTACCGGCTTTGGCGGATCCGGCTTCTTCTCGACCGGCTTTTCCACCGGCTTCGGTTGCGGCGGCGGTGCCGTATCGGTCACGACCGGCGGCTTGTCGGCGATCTTGCCGACGGCATCATCGGCTGGCTTGGCCTCGGCGATTTTTTCTACCAGCGGTTTCGGGTTTTCCTTTTTGCCGGTTTTCATGCCGGCGGTCACCTTGGCCAAATCGTCGGCGGAAATGATATCAACGGGTAGGGATTCTTCCGGCATCGATTCGAAGGCCTTGGACGAGAACGACACCAGTCCCCACCCGATCACGAGAACGTGCAGGACCACAGACGCAACCAGTGTCTTGTCGACCTTCACGCTGTTAGGACCCCTGCTCCACTTCGGTCACCAGTGCCAGCCGCTTGAATCCCGCGCCAGACAATTGTCCCATCACCCGCGCCACGGTTCCGTAATCCGCCTTCTTGTCGGCCCGCATGAATATACGCTCGTCCATACCGCCGCGGGCGTCTGTGATAGCTTTTAACTTCGGCACCAGTTCGTTCATGGCGACTTCGGTGTCGTTGATGAATATGCGTCCCTTGACGTCGACCGACAACTGCAACGGCGTCTTGTCCTGCTCGAGGCTCTTGGCCTGGGTCTGCGGCAGGTCGAGCGGCACGCCGACCGTCAACAGCGGCGCTGACACCATGAAGATGATCAGCAACACCAGCATCACGTCCACCATCGGGGTGACGTTGATCTCCGCCATCACGGGGCGACGCCGGCCACGGCGGCCGCCACCGCCCGATGAGCGTGCCATGTTCATCGCCATGTTCTGGTGCTCACGATCCGCTTATAATAATATATCGCCATAACATATTGCCCCTCACGCCCGCTCGTCGATCTGGCGCGACAGGATTGCTGAAAATTCGTCGGCGAACCCTTCAAGCCGCTGGGCCTGCCGGTTCACCTCGGAGGTGAACTTGTTATAGAAAATAGTCGCTGGAATGGCGGCGATAAGGCCGATTGCGGTCGCAAACAGCGCTTCGGCGATACCCGGGGCCACCACCGCCAGTGAGGTGTTCTTCGAGGCGGCGATCGACTGAAAGCTCGACATGATGCCCCAGACAGTGCCGAACAGGCCGACGAACGGGCCCGCGGAGCCGACCGTCGCCAGCACCAGCAACCGGCGCTCCAGCCGCTCGACCTCCCGGGCGATGGAGACGTTCATCACCTTTTCGATCCGCATCTGAAGCCCCGCGAAGGACCGCGCCTGGCTCTCGAATGAGCGTTTCCATTCGCGCATTGCCGCCACGAAACACGCCGCCATCGATTGCGTCGGCTTGGCGGAGAGCGCGCGGTAGAGTTCCTCGATCGACTCACCCGACCAGAACGCCTGCTCGAAACGGTCCATTGCACGCTTGGTGCGCGCATACAGGAAGATCTTGTCAATCGCGATCGCCCAGACCCACACGGAGCAGGCGAGCAGCCCCAGCATGACGGCTTTTACGATCCAGTGAGCCTGCAGAAACAGCGCAATCAGCGATACGTCAGCGGATGCGAGTGGCAAGGCAGACTGCGCCACGTCAGCCGGATTCATAAGCGGTATCCTCTCAACGCCAGTGTCCCAAATCCTCCGGGAGCAAATGACTGCCGGTTCCACAGCCGCACGGCAGACGCGGCGGTAAGCGCCAGCGCAAGAGCTTTGTTGTGTCGCATGGGGGGCTCGTCCAAAGCCGAGGCTTGCATCCCCTGCCAACGTGTCAAAACGAGGGCTACTCGCGCGGCGTTACCCCACTCACCAGACGCTAATCAGGGTTAATGTCCGGTTACCAGGGGGGATTTTGGCCGCGGGAAACGAAATGACGGCAATGGGATGAGGACCTGGTCAGAAAATTAGCTTCGGAGCGCATCGCATAAAGCAAAACCGCCCACCTGCTGCGCAGATGAGCGGTCGTGTCGCCGTCAGGTTGGTGGGGGCACTACGCCTGAGGCTTTAGCCTTGCGATTAGGGAATCAGGCTTGCGGCTGGCCATCCGAGGGGGGTGTCGGCCGGGCGCGATGCTGGGCCATGAACTGGTCGAATTCTTCCTTGTCCTTGGCGTGGCGCAGGCGATCGAGGAAATCGCGAAATTCGGTCTGCTCTTCCTCCAGGCGCCGCAATGTTTCCATGCGGTATTCGTCGAACGCACGGTTGCCGCTTGAGGGCGGACCGAAGCCGAAGCCGCCGAAGCCGCGGCGCTCCATGCGGTTACGCACCCGCTCCATCTTGTCCTGCATGCGCTGCATCTTGTTTTCGAAACGGTCCGAATGACTCCAGCAACCCATGTTCGTGCTCCTGAGTGTGAAAAAGAGGAAGGCAAGACCGACCGGCCACCAGAAAAGGAAGCCAAGAATGGTCGCGATGATCATGCCTGGATGCACATGCATATGCGGCCGGTAGGGTTCACTATCGGGGCCGCGCCATCGATTGACATCTGCGGTGTAGGCCATTTCCCTCTCCATGACGGCATCACGCCGTGTGAATGTAAATAACATTTACATACGTAAACCTTCCAGGATTTTTGTCAAGCCGGGCGCCGGCGCCACATCTCGATTTATTTTGGGCTGCCCCAAGGGCCTGATGGGGAGCCTGAAGGTTGACCGGCCGGCTTTTGCTCCGCCTGGTCTTTTCGGCCGGATGCCCGCGGGTCGGCCAGAAACCCGAGACCGCGCAGATAAATCAGCACCTCGGCTTCGAGCAGATCCTCGGCTGACATCGGCAGCTTGCGACGCGCCGCATCGCCCCGCGCGAACAGCGAGGCCACGCCATGCGACATCGACCAGATATGCAGCGCCATCATCATCGCCGGCGGCCGCGGCGTGCCCGGCGGCGCCAGCGCGGCCAGACGCTCCGCCGCCGCCCTGATGATGGCGAAGGCGCGTTCGCTCGCTGCCAGCAGCGTCGGATTATGATCGGCAGGAACCCCGGATTCGAACATCGCCGAATAGAATGCCGGTTCAGCGCGGGCGAACGCCAGATAGGCCCTGCCGACCCGCTCGAACGCCGTGACGGTATCCGGACGGCCATCATCCCAGGCTTGCGTGAGCGCTGCTTCGAATTGCTCGAAGCCGCGCTGCGCAATGCTCGAAAGCAGATCGTCGCGGTCGCGAAAATGCCGGTACGGAGCGGCGGGGCTGACCCCGGCCATGCGCGCGGCATCCGCAAAGGTGAACCCGGCCGCACCTTTTTCAGCAATCAGTCCCAGCGCTGCCTGTAGCAACGCCTCTTTCAGATTGCCGTGATGGTAGCCGCGCTCAGCGCGGCCTTCTTCCTTGCGCCAACTCATGTGAAAGGCTTTTACATGAGCCGGGCGCAAAGGTCACTCATTTAGGTGTTAACGTCCCGACCTGCCCTGCAATTCGGTGAACCCGGCCGCGGCCTGCTGAACTTCGGGCGGGAAATCCGACATTTCATGCACCTGACGAATTTCAATGACCTCGTTGCTGGAAGCCGGGCAGCGGCTGGCCCAGGCGATCGCCTCGTCTTTGGATTTCACGTCGATCATCCAATAGCCGCCGATCACCTCCTTTGCCTCGATGAAGGGACCGTCGATCACCATGGGCTTGCCGTCAGCGAACGAAACCCGCGCGCCCGCGGAGGGTGGATGCAGCCCGTCGAGTGTGATCAGCACTCCGGCTGCTTTCAGCGCCTCATTATATTTCATCATCGCCGCGACCGCCTCCGCGGAAGGCACGGTGCCCGGCGCCGCCGCTTCATAGCCCTTGGGAATCATCAGCATCATAAATCGCATGGTGTGGTCCTCATCTGTCGCGAGCCGTCGATGTACTGGGCACATCGGGGCAGCCCGCATTGCAATGTCGGGATTGCGGTCTGCGCCGGACGGCACATCCTGGAATGACAGTCGGTCATTCTATTTTCGCGCCGCTTCGACGCGAAGCCGCGCTTCCCGCTCACGCAATTCCGGCGTCAGCGCCTCGCCGAAATCCTCCGTGTCGAAGACTTGCCGGATTTCAATTTCAGCGCCGCCGTCGAACGGCGCGCGCTTCATCCACTCGATCGCTTCATCCCGCGATTTCACCTGGATCAGCCAGAAACCGGAGACCAGATCGCCGGTTGCGCTGAAGGGGCCTGAGGTCACGGTGCGCTCCCTGCCGGAATATTTGATGCGCGCGCCTTTCGAACTCGGATGCAGGCCCTCGCCCGCGAGCATGACGCCGGCCTTTACCATTTCCTCGTTGAACTTGCCCATCGCCGTCAGCAATTCCGTGTTCGGCATCACGCCGGCTTCGCTGTTCTTGTCGGCCTTCACAATCACCATGAATCGCATCGCGCTGCTCCGGTTGGCATTCATTTCAGCCGGGCGGGCGGCTTGACCACCCGAATTCCGGCTCCCTGGATATGACGAATAGGGTTTTGCGGCACCGACATATCACGTGAAATTATTTGGTAGGTAATTGCACCAACCCTCTCAATCATCGATGGCCTGATAGGCCAGGGTCCAGAAATCCACTATCGCGCGCGGTGGCTGCGGCGAATCCATCATCCGCTAATCCCCAGAGAGATCAAAAGAATGGTCCCGGGAGACGACAAACGGGATCGTCCCAAACCTATCTGCGCTGAATCTTTTTTATGATTTTTGCGTCACGAACGCGCCGTTCTCGTAAGTGGCGCCGAAATAGACATCGATACGCCTGATCTTGTCGCCCTCGAAAGTGAAGAACTCGGTATTACGAAAGCTTTTCCCGCCCTTGGCCAAACATTTGTAGGTCACAAAGGCCTCCTCACCCTCGACGAAGATTCGTTCCAGGTCCTGCCGCTCGATCCAGTCGCTGACGCGCCAGCAGCGCGCAAAATAGGTCGCCTTGTCGATCTCATCATCGTAGGGACTGGTGAAGCGGAAATCCTCGGTAAACGAATTCTCGACAGCCATGCGGTCGTTCGACAGATAGGCGGCAAAAAGCGCGCGGATGATATCGGACTTGCCCTGGTTCATGTCATGTCCCCTGCGGGAACATGGCAAAATAGGGCTCCGCTTCCTTGATGACGCGCGCAAAGGATGGCCGTGCCGTCAGTCGATCGAAATAAGCCGTCAGGTTTTTGTGGCTGTCGCCGAACGGCATCACCTTGTTGGCATAGAACAGCGCCGGCGACGCGGCGCAATCGGCGATGCTGAAAGTCTCTCCCATCGCCCAGGTCCTGGTGGCGACGTCGTTGTCGATCATGCCGTAGCAGGACTGTAGCCGCGCCCGCGCTTCCTCGACGCCGTGCGGATCTTTTTTTCCTTCCGGCCGCAGCCGGTCGCCGACGATTTTCTGCATCGGTAGATGCACGTAAAGATCATAGAACCGGTCGCGCAGCCGCGTCTGCAACGCCAGTTTCTCGTCCGCGGCGATAAACCGGGTGCGGCCGGGGTAATGGTTGTCGAGATACTCGATGATGATGCTGGATTCCGGGATGGTGCGATCCTTGGCATCGTCGCGCAGCACCGGGAATTTTCCGATCGGCCACAGCTTCAACAGCGCCGCGCGCTCGGCCTCATTGCCAAGATCGACCATATGCGGCACGAACGGCGTATCGTTCTCGTAGAAGGCGATCAGCGCCTTCCAGCAGAACGACGACAGCGGATGGAAATACAGCGAGAGTGACATGCGATCTCCTTGATTTTGCTGGGGCGTGGCACGCCCCTAACCAATTGCATCTGGCAACCAGTTGCAGTTTGAGATAACTGATGCGACATTGCAAGCGGGTTTATACCCCTGGATGGCTTCAATGACCGACGACCACCGCTCGGGCTGCCCGATCAACCTCACGCTCGAAGTGCTCGGCGACAAATGGAGCCTGCTCGTGATCCGCGACATGATGTTCGGGAATCGGAGGCATTTTCGTGAACTACTGACCAAATCCGAGGAGGGCATTTCCTCGAATATCCTCGCCGACCGGCTCAAGACGCTGCTCGACCGGGGCATCATCACATGGGCGGACGACCCGAGTCACAAGCAGAAGGGGATCTACTCGCTCACCGAACAGGGCATCGAACTGCTGCCGGTCCTGGCGCAGATGTCGGGCTGGGGGGTCAAATATCTGCCCGTCAGTGCAGAACTCGGCATCCGCGCCAAACTGCTGACTGAAGGCGGCCCGAAAATGTGGACCGAATTCATGGAGGAATTGCGCGAGACCCATCTTGGCATCAGGCGGCGGCGCAAGAAGGGGCCCGGGGTCGGGGAACGATTGCAGGCGGCCTATGAAAGGGTGATCGCGAAGACGGGCAAGAGCGGATGAGAAAGTTTTCGCGGCGCGCTCAAGAACAAGGCGACTTGACCGATCTGCGATGGCGGCGAGACGCCGATTCGTGCCTCGCCGCATGCGCTAGCGATTGATGCGCTGCCGATTCGGGGGGCATGATGGCTCCCGGCAGAGGCGGGACACTATGCACGACATGGGTTATAGGAGCGCAGAGTTCCTCACCGGCAAACGGACCGTTCCATGACCCCTGCCCTTCAAAAAGTCGCGCTGGTGACCGGCGCCGCGCGCGGTATCGGGCTTGCGGTGGCAAAGCGATTTCTCGCCGAGGGCGCGTGGCGCTGCTCGACATCGAGGACGAATTGTTGGGAAAAAGCGTGGAGGCGCTGGCGACGCCCGACAACACGCTGGGACTGCATTGCGATGTCTCCGATGCTCGCGCGGTCGCTGGCGCCATGGCCGAGACCGAGCGGCGCTTCGGGCGCCTCGACGCGCTGGTCAACAATGCCGGCATCGCGGTGTTCGCTCCGCTGCTGGAGACGCCCGAGAGCGACTGGAGCCGGATCCTGGCGGTCAACCTCACCGGGCCATTCCTCTGCACCAAGGCGGCCGCTCCCCTGATGCGCGAACATGGTGGCGGCGCCATCGTCAATATTACGTCGATTTCAGCGGTGCGGGCCTCGACGCTGCGCTCAGCCTACGGCACCAGCAAGGCCGGGCTGGCGCATCTCACCAAACAGCTTGCCGTCGAACTGGCGTCGCTTGGCATTCGCGTCAACGGCGTCGCTCCCGGCCCGGTCGAGACCGCGATGGCGAAGGCGGTTCATACGCCCGAGATCCGCGCCGACTACCACGACGCCATCCCGCTCAACCGCTATGGCCTCGAGGAAGAACTGGCGGAGGCGGTATTCTTTTTATGCAGCGACCGCGCAAGCTACATCACGGGGCAGATTCTCGCTGTCGATGGCGGCTTCGACGCCGCCGGCATCGGGTTGCCGACCCTGCGCGGCGAGAGGCGAAACGGGTAGCGATTTTCGTTCTCCCCGCGAGCCGGATGAGGCAAGTCGCGCTGGCCAGAACCTTGTTTCGCACTTCCGCGTTACCTAGCTGATGATCGATCTTACCATCGACGGAGTGTTCGGCCATGCGGACAGCTTTCGCCAGATCAATTGGTCTCGCCATCATCCTGTGCGCCCTCGCCGCGCCAGCTGCACGGGCCGAGATTCGCATTCTCGCCAGTCCAGGTGGTCAGGTCGGCCCGTTTCTCGATCTGTTCGAGCGCGTGCGCCAATCCGGCGAACGCGTGGTCATCGACGGGCCGTGCCTGTCGGCGTGTACGCTGGTGCTCAGCATGGTGCCGAACAACCGCATCTGCGTGACGCGCCGGGCGGTCCTCGGATTTCATGCCGCGCGGTCGGTTGACCGGCGCGGCCGGATGTACGCCGAACCGGAAGCCTCTGAAATTGTCCTGCATGCCTACCCGGCTCCGGTGCGGGACTGGATTCGCCGCCGCGGCGGGCTGAGTTCGCGCCTGCTGCTGCTGCGCGGGCGCGAACTCGCCGCGATCTATCCGGCATGTCGATAGATCACATGCGCTCAGCCGGGCAGTTGACCATCCAGGGAATGCCGAACTGATCGACGCACATGCCGAAGCCTTTTGAGAAGAAGGTCTTGCCGAACGGCATGTTCGTGCTTCCGCCCTCCGACAATGCCTTGAATTTGCGCTCGGCCTCGGCGGGGTCGTTGACCGTCAGGGAGACCGCAAAGCCCTGCGGCTTGTTGAAGTGGTCGGGAGGCGCATCGGAAGCCATCAGTATCTCGCCATCGATCGAAATCCTGGCGTGCATGATCTGCTTCTTTCGTTCCGGAGGTACCGGCATCGACTCCGGAGCTTCATCATTTCTCAACAACATCTCG
>Ga0210400_10001207_pt1 | contig 26019 bp, 20 predicted proteins | sample IncBWH26MmetaG_FD_155456 | JGI IMG/M metagenome (GOLD analysis project Ga0210400, IMG submission 155456) | Forest soil microbial communities from Barre Woods Harvard Forest LTER site, Petersham, Massachusetts, United States - Inc-BW-H-26-M | ecosystem: Environmental > Terrestrial > Soil >...
CGGATGCAGGTCGATCAGTTTCAGCAAGCGCTGTTGCTCCTGCGTTGTCCAGATTCGTTGTGGTCTCTTGTATCGGACACCCATTCGCCCCACGAATCTTCGACAGGCCCATCTCGGGTTTCCGGATTCATTGACCAGTTGCGTTAGCAAAGCGCTCAACTCAGCCCCACTGGCGTCCATATTTGCACGCACGAGGTCGCGTGCCGGTTTTGACCATCGAAATTCGCGGCGGGAATTCCTGTTTTTGATGTTGTCCGTGTGATTCGCAAAACCAGGATCTTCACTTGCTGATCGGGAACCATCGCTGGGTTGACAAATCTGAGATGAGGTCTGGGCGTTCTCTTCATGCGAACTGTCCGGTTCATGGCGATTCACGTTCATCGTTGACTCTCGTATTTCTACACCAACGCGGGCCTCAAAGGTGTGGCGCTATCGGAGCAGATGCACCTACGGCAGACCTCCGGAAAAACATGAGGCACCACGCACCAGGCGTTGTCTTTTGGGGAATGCTATCGGTTATCGACCACTTTGAATGTGAAACGATCGGTTCTGTTGGATGAATGCAGATGTACCGTGTAGTAAGTGTCGGCTTTTATCAGATCTGTTGGGACCACAATCTCCACGACCGAGCCATTGTCTGTCCGCGTCGGCTGGAGAAAGTTCTGTGTCATCAGCATCCGATCCCCTGTGAACGTTTTCAATTCAGCGCTATAGCTGGGCGTGTTCCCTATAGAGGTAAGTGGAAGTTCAAGGCTAATTGCTGGCGAATGGAGACGTAATGATATCTCAGGGAAGCCAGCCGTCTCGGTCCCGCGGATCCTCTGATCATCCCGAATCAGGGTATAGGAAATGATCGCGCGAGCATCTGTTGGCGACAACGGCTGTTGATTACGACGGGCCATCTGGAGTTTTTGTTCGAGCTCTTTTACCTTGTGCGAGTAGAATGCGCCCGCTACTCCCCAGCCAATAAGAGCCATCGCTAACCCTGCGAGGGCGTACGATCGGATACTTGTCTGAAAGCCAGCGACGCCGCGCCAGGCGATCCAAGGACGAGCCAATTGGAGCCTTGGATGGAAATTCAGGCTCAATATGGCCTGAGGCTGCCTCTGTCCCCGTGTCGCAATGGGTGTGATTTCAAATTTCAGTGTGCCGTTACTGAGTATTGCCGTGCCTCTTGAGAATTCGAAGCCATTATTTGCGTAGGGGATGAAGTGGGTGGCCAAGAGCAGATCGCCACGGTCATCCTGCCCCCGTATTTCAACCAGACTGGCGCCCGCCTCAAGCCCAATCTGCAGTTGAGCTTTCTGTGTCAAATCGAGCTGCGCGTGTTCCAGACCATCGATGATAATCGTTACCATGCGCGGATTTATGGTGCGTCGGCGTGCGTCTGCCGCTCCCAACCTTCGCTGAATCTGATCCAAGTCCTCATGGGACAACTCAGGGAGACGCGGCGGTTGGGCGTTGCTGTCGTCACTCTTTTCTTGTTTGTCAGGCATAACAAATTTTGGCAAGGCCAGCCTCGTTTCTGGCGCATCGAACGCCAAGTCCTCCATTAATCGGTCGTAGCACGTGGGTTCTATCAAGATGTGGCAGCATCTCAGCTCACTTTCGTTTTGATCAATATTGGGAGCCTCCTGTGCCGATTTCGGCGGGGGGTTGCCATTCACGCTCACGAACTGAGTGTGTCCATGTGTGCTCCAGGGAGTGAATGCCCTCAGACAATCAGTAACCGACTCAAGCCATCGTTCTTGATTGTCGCAAGTCTCAAACCTAAGTTCTCCATGGTCCACCCGGGCTATCTTTAAGAAGCCGGCAAAGCGCTCGTTCATCTTGTCCATCAGGGCAGATTTGGCTCGGCGATATTCATCTGGCCCGGGAAACCGGGACGTGAGCATCTCGTATACGCGTTGTGCTTCAGATGTGCTGTAAGTATGGAGTAACCGGGTGACGCCGACATTGACATAGAACGAGGACAAAGCCGTAGTGATCTGTATCAGGTGCTTGATGTAGCGAATCGCCATGCTTCCTGGTGACAAGGCGCCGGCGCGCTCCTGCGCTCTCTCATCTTGCTCGGATTCGAACATGATCAGCCACTGCAGCATGTCCGCATCGCTGCGGGCAATCCGCCGAACAGGTCGATCGGAATGCTTATCGCGCCAGTACAGCCTCTTCATTTCGCGCCGACTTCGCGCTCGGAGTTTCTCCAGTCCACGGACAAGTATGCCAATTGCAGTCGAACGATCCGGAATGAGGAAATAAGCAAGTTCAAAGCCCCTCCGGAGCACTTCGGCCGGCGCTTCGGACTTTGTTGCGTCCCAATTGCGGAGTGGTAAGGCCGATCCCTGAGGGTGGGACGACCGGGTCGATCGTTGTGACGGTCCACTGCGCATTGCGGCGATCCACTCTTCTTCTAGCAAAAGCGAGAGAAAGTGTATCGCGAGATCGGGTTCAAAAGCGTGGCACTGTTAGACTAATCAAGAAATCCGGGAAGAGTGCGCGGCGTTCTTTCTGTTAAGTGCCTTTCAATGAACCTCTGCAAGCTAACCGTGCACAGGTGCTAATGCGCCTTTGTGTGCGCCGAATTTGCACCTTTTGAGGCACCCTGGTTTGGCGCGCCCCAAAAATCAATCCAGAAGTCGCTGGGATAGAGCCTGAGCAGCTTGGGGATAGGTAACCTGTTTTCGGCATCCGTTAGAAGCCTCTCGGGTCCCACAAGGAAAAACAATGATCTCGCTTCTCGCTGCTGTTGCGTACATTCCTTCCTGAGCAATACCGGACACATGGAGTCTAGGGCTGTTTTGGTTAGTTTAGACAACAGATTGGGCTCGCTTCGCAACTTCAGGATTGCCTCGGAAAATCGGCGCACCTGTTTCGGGTCATTGCCATCGCGAATGTCTTTTGCGATTGCCATCCCCCTCTCGGTAAACGTAAGCATTGATCTTGGAGGCGAAAATGTCCCCTGCAATGCGTAGTCAATCAGGGCGTCGTCCTGGAGTTGCGGAATCGTTGTCACAATCGAGTTCACAAGATCTATGAGGGAGCCGAGGTCCGGACTTCGGCCTGCATAAAACCGAAGAAGCCTCAGACTCGGATCACTGCTGACTGAGCTCCCGTAAGCCAAGCCGTCTTCCTCTGCTTTCATGAAAATGCTCTGTGGGCCTGAACCAGCCAGAAGCTTGGTGGACAGTACTTGCAACAATGACTTGTGGTCAAGGTGGGAATACCCAGGAAAATCTGCGTAAAAGATCACGCTGGCTGTCGTGTTCCTCGGATCATCCAACGCCACATACCAGGGAAACCCGGACGAATCCAGATTATTGTGCCTTCTCGCGTTCTCCATAAGAGTAGACTTTTCAGAGTTAGCCTCGGTCACTGGCTCTGGGTAGGCATTATTGGGGATCAACTCCAGGAATTTGGCCAACATTGGTTCTATTTGCTCCAAGTTGGCCCCGTCAAGCGTGATGTCGATGTTCAGGGTACGGCGATTAAGCACAATTTTCTGAAGTTCTCCAAGATCGGAAATCGTCTTGTCGGGCCCCGTTGCCAGGTCCTCTCCGACTTCGAGCGCCAATCGCCTTAATCCGGCCAAAAGTTCATTCTGGGGAAACGCAGGAATATTCCTTTCCCAATATTGGAGCAACTCGCCTTCTAGACCCTTGGCATTCGCTCCACTCAATTTTTGTGACAGTTCCTTGCCTGACAATCCGGATGAAGTTGACAGAATCTTCTCCGCGAAAATACCCAAGTTTGCAATTTCTTCAGAACGCACCGGCTTATGCAGCAACCACTTCAGCCTGCCGTCCCAGTGAGCCCGAGTGAAGAACGACGAGAGAGCAAGGTAGGGGTGATCGTCTTGGTATCGAAATGCGTATGATGGGTTCATGAACCAATAGTCATTTTCCCCATTCGTGAAAACATCGTCTTCCGCTCGTCGCTTGTCCACAAGGTCACGCAGTCGATCCGCATTTGCGGCGTCCAGGTAGTTGAGGGCGGTCATGCTGTGGATCAATGTCAATGCCTGTTGAAACTCAGCAGGAGTCGTTGTGGAGGCTTGGATCCGCAAATCCGCTCGGCGCGAGACTGGACTAACGTCATATCGGACCGAAAAATCATTGATTTGGGTTTGCGTTTGAGCTTGCAGCTCGGCGTAGGGAATGATTTTGTCTTCGGTCTTCAACCCCAGGGAATCCAAGCACCGGGGCAGAATCGGCAGGTACTTGTAGTACTTCCGTGGAATTCCCCGAAGATCAAATGATAGACCTATATCGACGGTAGGCGCCCGCTCGAAAAGCGCGGCGATCACCGGCACGTCTTTGAGACGGAATTGGCGGTATCGGATGTCATCGTCAGGAGTAAGAGGGGGGTGATCAGTGAATCTGGGCCGGGAAACCCGGGCCGCGATCTTATCGATTTCTTTTGTCTTGGCGAACTCCTCCTGTTCGAATCGCGTGAGAGCTTGCTGCTCATCATTCGTGTGGAACCGATCCATTAGCAGTTTCGTCTTTACTGCAATGCGCGTCTGGCGGGCGTTATCCATTTCTTGCAATAGCTGCGGCGACGGTACTGAGGCGGTGGCGTATGGTTTTTCCAAAAGGTGAAAATCGCGAATCAGCCCGAGCCAGATGTTCTTACCGGATTTCATCCGTCTCTCAATTGCCGTCCAAACAGGTTCGTCAGAAATGGATCGGATGAAGGACGGGTCCATCTCTAGATATTCAAAATACTCTTTCCATCCGGTTTCATAATTTAGGCCGAACCTGGGAGCATTCTTGATCCAAATGCCTTGAGATCGACGCCAGGCTGTGGCTTGTGACCACGCCATCTGGTTGAAGGCAGCCAGGCTCTTTGAATTGTCCGCATACTGAGCAATCCGCCTGATGGCTGCGGTAATGCGACTTCTCAGCTGCTCAATTCTCTCCTCTGTCAATTGGTTACCAGAGATACCGGAAAAGCCGACATACTCAGCCGGAAAATATGGAGAATCCTCGAGAAAAACCAGCGACTCAACGCTTGTAGCGCCTGAATCAAAATCGCGCGTCTTGCTATCAATTAAGGACTTGTAGAACAGTGATTTGTCGCCATCGGCTAAAGCGCGGAAGAAGAGTTGAAGGAGTCTGACGTCTGTCTGAGAATCCGCCCTCGTCGGCTTCCAGCCAAACCGAACTTCGCCACGGTCTGATTTGCTGCTGCTGGGGAAGGGAAGCAGGATGATTTCTCTGCTTGATGACGGGTCAATGGGATACTTCGGGCTCGTTACCTTATCAGGAGTTCCCTGGCGCGGACCGGAATCTTCAAATTGGTTGAGTTCCCGCGATATCCCTTCCAAAAACTTAAACACATTTTCTTTGGAATTGAGTGCAAAAATAAATCCAGTCGCTGGGCCAAGGCGATAATGGTCTTTGTGAAAGCGCCTGATGTCGGTCGGAACCACATGCCGCATTTCATCGGGCACTCCGCTGTTGTAAAATCCAAATGGATTGTTTTTACCGTAGACAAGCTTGTTTAATGCGAAATAAAAGTCATAAATCCCTTGTCCTGTCTGCATTTCATCGTAAACGGAACCCTTTTCCACCAACTGCCTTTTTTTCGTTAAAGGATCGTATGAGATCCCAAAGTGATAGAACTCTCTCTCTGCTTCAAGATCGGTAAAATCCGGCCTATAAAGAGCATCCAGCCACGCGCGAAATTCCTCAAAAAATCCCTCAATACCAGTTCCGGACGAGAAACTATAGAAATTGAAGTCGTCGGTAGTCGCTGCTGCACTGCGGCCGAGTCTCATCTCATTCAAAAGGTTGGCATAACGCCCTTTGGTTCCTTTGCCGGCGAGCAGATGTTCCAACGCATGAGCGACGCCTGCGTTTGAGTCCGCGGGCGTGTCAATCCACATGAATGCTTGAGGTACGGTTTCGATCTGGAGCAGATAAACCGGGGCACCCGACCGAATGTCCAAGAATTTCCCGCCGATGATTTTCCCGTGAGAATCGGCATAGAGATTAGCGACGCGTAGTGAACCAAGTGTTTCGTTTCGCTTGAGCGCAGATAAATCCTTCGACGTCGCCGGGCAGCAAAGGGGCGCAACAATCAGTAACGAGACAATAAAGAGGATGCGTGCAGTCATTCTAAAGGCAACAGTAGAACGCCTAAGACTCTAGCGCAAGAGCCTATTGAGCAGCGTGGCGCTATTGGACTTGCGGGGATGCGGGTGGCGATTGTCGTTGACATTCCAGCTCTGCTTTTCATACTATTCCGCCTCTGGACAGACAATCTCTTTGGATCACGGGAGATGCCACATGCTGGAACTTCTTTTAACCTTGTTTAGCCTGATATCCGGTTCGGGTTCTGATTATTTTCAAAAGCCAAACCCAAAGCCCCTTCCTGCACCACTTCCACCAGGACCGGGTTGACATGGACTAACTGAGGAAGCCGCCAAATCAGCGGGAGACTGCGCCTGCGATAAGCAGTCTGGGTCGTTGGGGACAACAGGAATCTTCGGGTCAAGACAATGAAGTTTTCTCGCTCAATCACTTTGTCTTGTTTAGTCTTATCGTTGTGTGTTCGCGCCCAGAATCCAACTCCTCTAAAACCCTTACCAGCTTTGAGAAAAGGTCTGATTGTCGATCAGGTCTTCACAAATTCCCAGGCTCAGCGCGCTGGAATGCATCCCGGCGATCTCGTCGTCAGCTGGAAGCGCGGCAGCCTCCGCGGAGACTTCCAGTCCCCCTTTGACCTTGCCTATATCTTTCTGGAGCAGGCGCCTCGCGGCCCAATTACCATCACCGCATTCCGCGCGGGTCAACGACTGCAATTGCTGTTTGGCTCGGATTCATGGGGGTTTTCCGCGTACCCCAATTTTTCCGGGCCACTTCTATCCAGCTATCTTCAAAGCGAACGCCTATTTGTCTCCGGCAAGCTGGCGGAGGCAACGGACGGGTTACGCGTGTTTGCGTCGACCCTGCCGGCCGACGCTCCTCCCTGGCTTCGGCTTTGGCTGCTATCTCATGCCGGAAAACTTTTGGTGGGTGCCCGGCAATGGGAATTGGCGGACGAGGTTTACGAGGAAGCTTTGGCGCACGCATCCGGTGGGGAACCTGTCGTAAGGGCGGAACTTTTCCGGCAGGTGGCCTATGGACGTGAACTACGTGAAGACCTAACCGGTGCCGGCGAACACTATCGGAATGTTTTACTGGAAGCCGGTAAGCTCGGCCGCCTAACCATGGTCGAGTGGAACGCTCATCACTCCTTGGCTGTTATCGCATTGAAGCGGGGCGACTTTGAAGGCGCCGAAGATCATCTCTTGCGTGCGAAGGCAATCGCTGAAACCCTCGCGCCGGATAGTATTCAGACAATCCTCGCCATCGCCAATCTGGCTGTCCTGTACCAGGATCAAGGCCAATTCCCAAAGGCTGTACAGAACTATCTCAAGGCCCTGGACAAGGAAGAAAAGTATTTTCCCCGCAGCGTCCACGTACAGAGCACACTGAATGACCTGGGAGTTCTTTTTGATCAGCAAGGCGATCTTGCCAGGGCGGAAGCCTACTATCGCAGGGCCTTGGTGATGGCGGAACACCTTGATCCCAATAGCCTGGATGTTTCTGACATCCTCGCCAACCTCGCTGGATGCGTTCTTAAGGAGGGCAATCCGGCGAGCGCCGAGGTATATCAGAAGCGGGCTCTTTCAATCCGGGAGAAGTTCAATCCCGGAAGTCTGCCGAGTGCTTACAGTCTGGCTGGACTAGGAAAGATTTCTCAAATTCGCGGTGATCTGACGAAGGCGCAGGAATATTACCGCCGATCGCTTACGATTGCCTCGAACGTTGCAGCTCCGGACCGTGACCGCGCAAAATTCCTTATCGGTTTGGCCGCCGTCTTCCGTGAACGGCTCGACTTCCGTCAAGCGGAGAATCTCTATAGCCAGGTCTTGGACATTATTGAAAAGAAAGACCCGGAAAGCATTGATCGTACTACCACTCTCGGGGATTTAGCCGGAGTTCTCTATCACCAGAGCCGCCGCGATGAAGCCGAGGAGTTATATCGCCGTGCAATAAGTACTTTGGAGAATCGCACGTTTCAGTTGGGAGGAATCGAAGAGACTCGCTCTCGATACCGCGCCGAGCACATCCGCTATTACCAGGAGTATGTGGGCCTCCTTTTGGAACGAGGGCAGCCGGAGCTGGCCTTTGAGGTGCTGGAGGGATCGCGGGCGCGTACTCTGCTCGAAATGTTAACGCAAGCGCATGTCGATGTTGCTCGGAACGCCGACCCTGCCATCCGTGAGCGCGAGCGAAAGTTGCGTCAGCAGCTGAATGCAAGAGCGCAGTTTCGCATACGAATCGTTGGCGGCGCCAATACGGATCAGCAGGTCACGGCGGTCGATAGGGAGATTGAAGGGCTTCTACTGCAGTATCAGCAAGTAGAAGCCCAGATTCGATCCAACAACCCAGACTATGCGGCACTGACCCGGCCGAGCAAACTCAGTCTGTTCGAAATTCAGCGCTTACTCGATTCCAACACCCTGCTGCTCGAATACTCGTTAGGTGAGGACCGTAGTTACGTCTGGGCTGTGAGCGATAATTCTCTGAAAGCCTACATCTTGCCGAAAAGAGGTGAAATTGAGGCCGCCGCGCTCCGGGTCAATAATTTGTTGACCTTGAGGAATGGCGCAGGAGATAGGAGGACAGAGGACAACGGGAAGACCGCAGAAAAGAAATATGCCGAGGCAGCGACCAAGCTTAGCGACATGGTATTAGGTCCAGTAGCGCCACTGCTTCTTGGAAAACGCCTTCTGATCGTCAGTGACGGCGCGTTACACTACATTCCGTTCTCTGCATTGCCCACGCCAGGCAGGCGCACTAATGCGGTACCCCTTATTGTCGAACACGAGATTATCAATCTGCCCTCCGCCTCCGTGCTTTCCGTGTTGCGCCATCAAGAGATCGGTCGCGTGAAGGCGAATGGGGCGGTTGCCGTCTTGGCAGATCCAGTATTCGATCCGGGAGATGAGCGCCTTAGGGGACCCCAATTTCAAGAATCTACGCACCGCGCACCGTGTCATTCCGGCACCGATGTAAACCAGTCGGCCGAAGATATTGGTTTGACAAGATGTGGGGTTCCCCACCTCAACCGACTGCTCTACACACGCAACGAAGCCGATGCTGTCATGGCAGTAACACCTCCGGGCAAAGGAATGCGTGCCGTCGATTTTGCAGCGAGTCGGGCAGTAGCGACCAGTCCTGCGCTGGCAAAATATCGCATCGTGCATTTTGCTACGCACGGAATCCTGAACAACAAGCACCCAGAGCTTTCGGGACTCGTTCTGTCGCTGGTGAACAAACAGGGCAAACCACAGGACGGTTTTCTCAAATTGCAGGATATTTACCATATGAGATTGCCGGTCGATCTTGTCGTGCTGAGCGGGTGTGAGACGGCATCCGGAGAACAGGTTAGCGGAGAAGGGCTGCTAAGCTTGACCCGAGGCTTCATGTACGCGGGCGCGACTCGAGTCGTAGCTAGCTTATGGAGTGTGAGCGACATTGCGACTGCGAGCTTAATGACGGATTTTTATAGAGCCATGGAACACGATGGCATGCGTCCCGCAGCAGCGCTGCGCGCAGCCCAGATCCAGATGTGGAAACAGAAGCAATGGAGCTCGCCATATTACTGGGCTGCTTTTCAAATCCAAGGTGAGTGGCAATAGTGGAGTCCGTGCCCGCTTCGAAACGAGATTGCTAGCGATTGACATTGTGGCCAATGGAAAAGGAGACAATTAGATATGCTGAGCGTGCCCGTGCTCTGGCCCTCTGCAGCCGGCAAAAAAAATCGCTGTAATCTGGGAGGTAGCGTCTAGTGCCAAAACAGCCTCACGCTGCTTTCAACCGGTAGCGTTCCACATTTAACGGAACGACTTCTGCTTCAAAGCAGCCTGGAAGCGAGCAAGGGATTCTTTGAGTTGCGGCATACCGGGCTGTAACGCCAAAGCGCGTTGCTCCGTAGAGATTGCCTGCGAAAGATCTCCGTTCGCAAAGTATGCCTCCGCCAGCGTATGCAGATAAGGGACGTTGTGTCCATCGGTCTGGGCCATCGCGCGCAGGGCATAACGGAGGGCAAGTTCCGGATTGCGCACTGTGGGATCTTCTTGAGTCGCGAAAAACCACGCTGCCTCGTAAAGGAACATGGCATTGCCGTCCATTTCGGTGGCGCGCGTAAATAATCGGGCAGCTATTCCCTGATCAGGAGCCACGCCCTTTCCATCGCGATAGAACTGGGCAAGCCGGACCACGGAAACAACGTCACCCTGGTTGGCGGCTTTCTGGTACCAGTCAAAGGCACCCTTATAATGCTGGTTTTCCGATTCCACGACCGCCATAGTACGCTCCGCGAAAATATTTCCCTGCACGGCAAGGGGCTCGGCGAGCTTCTTCGCCAATCCGCGATCGTGGGGAAGCTGGGGAAATTCGTCGGCAACGTACAGTAACGCCAGATAAGCGCTCGCGTTCGGATCGTTCTGCGCAGCGGCCTTTTGCAACAGATATATTCCCCGCGCAGAGTCCGTCTTCCCGGCAAAGCCGCGCACCAGGATAAAACCCAGCGCATATTGTGCCTCTGCAAGGTCCTCAGCAGCCGGTTTGGTATAAAGCTCAGCAGCTTTAGCAAAGTCTTGCGGTACGCCGCGGCCGTTGAAGTAGAGGCTTGCCAAATTAGATTGGCCATGAATGTTCCCTGCTGCGGCGGCGCGGTTGTACCATTTCAGAGCCGCCGAGTAGTCGATCGTGACGCCCTCACCATGTTCATACATGTATCCGATGGTATCCATCGCTGCGCTGAAGCCGTTCGCGGCCGATTTCATGTCCCACAGCATGGCCTCGGCGAAATTTCTTTGGATACCAATTCCATTATGGTAGATATAGGCCATCCAATGCTGTGCGTCCGCGTTTCCTGCCTGAGCAGCCTTCAGAAACCATTCCATGCTCTGCCTGTATTCCTGCCGTCGAAAATAGGACTTTCCCCACTCCACCTGCGCCTCAGAGTGGTTGTTCTGCGCGGCTTTTTCCAACCAATAGGCGGCTTCAGTCTCGCTTTTTTCCACCTCGACGCCGCTATGGTACAAAAGAGAGAGTTCATATTGCGCGTCAGCATCACCAGCTTTTGCTCTGGTCAAATTGTCTTCAAAATTTGATTTTTGTGAATCGTTTGAACTGGACGCAGAAGGCTCCTGCTGGGCAGTGGCAGGAATCATGAATAGCGTCACCAGGAGAAGGCAAACGACGGGCCATCGAAGAATAGTATCTGCTCGCATTATACTTATCGAGACTCTAGCAAAGTCTCAGGATAATAGCGTGCACCGGGGTAGGGAGACTTAGGTAACGGCTGCGCCGCCGAACCTGACGACCCTCACCGCCCGATGCAACTTGTGGAAAGTTGCAACACGTCGGAAAGATGATATCGGCGGCTAAAATATGAAGAGGGGGTGTACGTGAGGCCCGCTGGCGTTACAGTCCTTGCTATTCTTTGCTTTCTCGTGGCTGCATATGAAGTCTTAAGTGCAATCCGCCTGTTCGCGAGAGGCGGTTTCGTGGCTGCCTTCTTTAGTGGACAGTACCAAGGCTCTAATTCTGGTGCAGCCAGTGGCCTGCCTGAGCTAGGCGCCGGGTTAATCTTCCTCGTTATTGTTTTTCCCGCACTCTACGCCTTAGCGGGCTTGGGCTTATGGAAGGTGAAGAGCTGGGGGCGCATCCTCACCCTCTTTGTGCTGGCAATCGGCTTTGTTGTTGAGTTGTTTCGCTGGCTTTTGACACCCCATTTCAAAATGTCTAGTTTTCTTGCGACCGTGGTGTCGCTCTCGTTATATGGCGTGACCGCCTGGTACCTGTTCAAGCCGAACGTCAAAGCAGCATTTCCACCTTTGGATCGTCGAGTCAACTGACCTTAAGAAGTGCTCCGGTGATTGTTGTTTGAGTCCCTTCATTGATAACGTTTCGAGCGGAGGCGCGGCTGCCTGGTTGATATCTTTGGCAATTTTGTAGGTGAGTTGTACACGGCAGAAAGCCGGAAGTCTCCAATGAACCTTCACCTGGCCGCGCGAGAATCGTGCTTTTCATGCCCATAAAGTAATTCAGAGTTGCTGAAAAGGCGAGTAAAATTCAGGTAGGCCACGTGCCGGGTGCCCTTTCACACCTTGTACTGTGGTTAGGCTGGCCTGAGCGTCTGGACGCCTTGAGGCTGGCCGTTATTGTCTAAGTCGCTTCTGGAATCAAAATCCTCCAGAAAGTTGTACGATCTGGCCTCTGAGCTTGCTCAAATTGCTCGCTGATCGTCGGAGCGCCTCAAACTTCTTTTCGGCATGGTTGAGCTTATTAGTTTCCATAGTCGTGCTCTCTTTCTTTTCTCACTCGCGCGATTACCTATTACTTGGTCGTTCTTCAGCGCGAAATCTTCCATCTTAGGATCTCAAGAGAAGGGACCCGCAATCATATTTCGTTTGTAAAAGTGTGCCGGTGTCTGTATTGTTGTGCCCGCACCCCTTAGAATTTAATCAGGAGACCCTCAATGAAAGCCATGAGGTTTACTCTCGTTCTCTCGTTATTCCTAGCATCGACATTCGCGTTCTCGCAACCCGGCTCCGCCTGCACTCGCGAAGACCCATTCCCCACCAGCTGTAGTCCGTTTCACGCGAAACACCAGCAGGCGATAGATGATGTTTGCGGGCCGGCCGGCGACGCCGGGGACCCTGGCGACGCGGCGCAGGACAAAGCGAAGAACAATTTATGTTCGACCGGTAGCCCTGTCGAGATAACGGTCGATGATCTGAAGAGCATGCAGGAGGCAGTGGACAGCAGCACCCTCGTGTACGGCAATCATCACGCAAATCCGAGCATCCCGCCTCCGCCGGTAGATCGTGAAACGTTCTTTGGAGCGGGTGCAACCCAGGGCCCGGGCGAGGGCGCTGTCGTCTCGTTTGTCGGATACATCGCTGAAACAAGAGCTGGGAGCGCGGAAAGCGTGAACTGCCACTGCAATGGGGTAATTTACAACGACATTCACGTTGCATTGGCGCCTCATGCTCTGCATCTACAGAAGGCGGCCAAGAACGCGTCGGCCTCAGAAAAGAAATTGATCACGACGCAGAATAATGAAGCCTTGTGCACTGATTCATTTACGGCCGAAATAACTCCGCACCTGCGCCCAACAACATTCACTCGGCCTGCCCTGAATCAGCTTGTCGACTCCAAAGTCGTGAAGATTACCGGGCAGCTTTTTTTCGACGCCGCTCACCATCCCTGCAATGGCACAGTACCCGGCTCGCAGGATCCGGCACGATTCGCCAGCTGGGAAATACATCCGGTCTATTTCGTCCAAGTGTGCAAGAAGAGCAGTTTGAATCAGTGTCCAGCCGACGATCCGGCCGTGTGGAAAGACCTGTAAAGCTCGGAACAGATTCGAAAGGTCGGCAAATGAAGCATTGCCTTATTGCTTTGGCCTTGTTATGCAGAGCCGCGGCGCAATCCACCCCTGAACCTTCTTAACCAACCGAACCGGCGCAAGCGGTCGTACATGTTTATCGCGCAACGCAATTTTCTGCAAAGCTCAAGTCTCCGACCGCGTACTGCAATGAGATGATGCTCGCGAAGATGCAGAACGGGCGCTATTTCCTGGTTAGGCTCCTCAATGGGTCCAACGCTGCAAACTCTTCTGGATATTTGCGTGGGCGACGGGGTGGCCTTCTCGCGCTAGCTCGAGCCGACTAAGGCACAGGAGAAAATCGGCTGCTTTGGACTCACGGAACCGCTGGTGGGATCGGGAACGTCCGGAGGCAAGACGACCACGGCGAAGCCTGAGGGCGAATGACAGCCGGGGAAGCGGCGCCGTTCAGCACTTGCTGTTCTGCAGCGTAGCCGCGGTGTGGAAGGCATTGCGCACGGCCGCAAAAACGGCCGCCCGCGAGAAGACCCGCAGCGGCCGTTAGTCATTTGTTCGTTCAATTATTCAATCGATTGGGTCATTAGGGCCCTGTAGTGTAGGTGTAGGAGTTGAAATACGAGACGCCCCCTATAAAAGTCCACATCCTGACAAACATTTGGCCGGGGACCCTGTGGCGCTATTACGGCCGGCCGGCGATCAAGCGGGCGAAGGTGGCAAAGGAAGCTACCTACCCTTTTACCGCCTGAACAAACTTATACGTGGCGATTGTCAGCTACACCGACGGGTCAACCAATTCAGTCTGGACATCGATCCCCGAAGTCAACGACTTGTGCACCGGACAAAGATTTGCGATCTCCAGCAGCTTTAGCCGTTGCTCTGCCGACAGCTCGCCAATCCGCGCAATTCGTCTCCCCACAACGAGAATCTTGACTTAATATATCTTATAGTTTACCTTATGTCACATATGGTCAATTATAGTTGACCTTAAAAAAGAGGAGGCCGAGCCGTGCTGACCCTGCCCATCCCCGTTACGCGCGCCCTGCGCAAGCTTGGACACGATATAAAGGATGCTCGCCGCCGGCGCCGCATCCCCATGGCGATTGCGGCCGAGCGGGCTTCCATCAGCAAGCCGACATTCATCAAGGTGGAGCGTGGCAATCCGAATGTGTCAATCGCGAGCTACGCGACGGTCCTTTATGTATTGGGCATGGGCGACCGCCTGGGCGATCTCGCGGCCCCGAAGAATGACCCCGTGGGGCTACAGCTCGAAGAGGAAAACCTGCCGCAGCGGATTCGCCGGGCGGGCAAGAAGAAGACCCCGAAAGGAAAATGATGGACCGCGAAATCCTTGTGTATGTGGACCTCGACGGCGCCGCGCATCTGGTGGGGCGGCTGTGGGCGCACACGCGCAAGAATAAGGAGAGCGCCACATTCGAGTACGACGAGAGCTGGCTGGCGAACCCCGCGAAATTCTCCCTGGAGCCCGCCCTGCAGGTCGGTCCGGGTCCGTTTCACACGGCGGCCGACACGGCCCTGTTCGGCGCGATCGGCGACTCCGCGCCCGATCGGTGGGGGAGGACCCTCATGCGCCGGATGCACGCCGCCGCCCAAGGCGGCAAGGCGCGCACGCTGCAGGAGATCGATTACCTCCTGCTGGTGGACGACGAAGCGCGGCAAGGCGCCCTGCGCTTTGCCGAAAGGGAAGGCGGACCGTTCCTGCGGCCCCAGGGCGTCAAGCGCATTCCGCCGCTGGTTGAGTTGCCCAAACTTCTCGCCGCCGCCGAAAAATTCATGGACGAAAAAGACACCGACGAGGACCTGCGCCTGCTGTTCGCGCCGGGATCGTCGCTCGGCGGTGCGCGCCCGAAGGCGTCAATCATCGAGAAGGACGGTCATCTCGCGATTGCGAAGTTTCCGCGCCAGGACGATGAAATCAACACCGTGATGTGGGAAGCGGTGGCTCTGGCTCTGGCACAGAAGGCCGGCATCGCGGTGCCGGAGGGCCGCGTCGAAACCATATCCAAGAAGCCCGTGCTGCTGCTGCGGCGCTTTGACCGTGAGGGCCGGCGCCGCATTCCTTTCCTTTCCGCCATGAGCATGCTGGGATCAAAAGACAACGAGACGCGAAGCTACATGGAGATCGTTGACGCGTTGCGCCAGCACGGAGCGGCGCCGAAAGCCGACATGGAGGCGCTGTGGCGGCGGCTGGTGTTCAATATCCTGATCTCCAATACCGACGACCACCTGCGCAATCATGGCTTTCTCTATGCGGGCCAGGAGGGCTGGCGCCTGTCGCCGGCCTACGATCTAAATCCCGTGCCGACCGACATCAAGCCGCGCATCCTCGCCACAGCAATCAATGAGGATGACAACACGGCGTCCCTCCCGCTGGCGATGGAGGTGGCGGGGTATTTCGAGCTGGAAGACGGCAAGGCCCGCAACATAGCGAAACAGGTCGGCAATGCGGTGGCGACGTGGCGCGACGAAGCCGCGCGGCACGGCCTGACGAAAAACGAGATCGACCGCATGGCGTCAGCTTTTGAACATGACGATCTGCGTCTGGCAAGCGGGAAGCAATGATGTCGACGTTTGTCTGGCTGGACTATTCGGAGCGCGAGCGCCGGAAGATGCTCGATGTCGTCGATCTTTTCAGAGAACACGACACGCGGGACGAGCTCGGCATTGGGTCGGTGCGCGATGCCTTCGCCGACATGCTCTTCCCCGGTACGAGCCCGATCATGACACGCGCGCGCTGCTTTCTTCTCGTCCCGTGGGCATATCAGCGGCTGGAAAGACGGCGCGTCAGATCCGCGAAATCCTTGGGCGATTTGAATTGATCGGCCCTAGCAGACGATTTTCGTTAGGGCTACGGCGGCATTCGAGAATGTCAGTGCATCGCATACATGCCGGATGGCTGCGGATCGCTCAGATCCCTCCGGACAATGATGCATAATCAGCCTCGCAAACTCCAAGGCGCGTTCTCTTAGTGATTCATATTTCTGCACGGATTCGCCGGTAGGTTGGTGCGCTAATAGACCTTGCAGCTTCGCATCCTCGGCGGGAGTAAGGTGACGAATCGGCATACTTGGAAGTCTCCAAACCTTCGATATTTATTGAAGCGCGTGGACTCGTTCTACCCCGATGCCTGCCACTATTTCTTCCAGGTCGCACAGCAGCTCTTCGTCCACACCGAGATTGGCTGCGCGAATGGCGGTCCGAGGATCGCGGCGAAATAGCTCGGCGTTAAAGGGAGATTCATTGAGCCACGCGATTAGGCGGGGCTCGCAATTGAACAAGTCTTGTACGAGCAGATCGGTACACAATCCCAACATGAGAAACATTTTTTAGTTGCCGCCATTGAAATCGCGTACCCGACTAGGCCACTTCGGTCAGGATACGTCGCGTCGCGGCGAGGAAGTCATCCGCGTGGAATGGCAAGTTGAAGGTAAGGTGCCATGTCCTTGAAACCAAATTTATGCACGTGGACCTTGTGTTCTTGCATTTGCTCCGCGATGTTGCCGGGGATGAATGTTCCAGTGACCGTCTTTCCGCGGGAATCAACGTAGCTCAGGGTGAACTTCTGAGTTCTCACGGTGCTCATGAACTCTTTGTCGGTGTCATCGTGGGGCGCGATCTCTTCGGATTTCGGGTACTGAATGACACCCCACGTCTTGGTGAATGGAGCACCGCCGTCGAAGGTGAACGTGACCTTCAGCTTGTTCTTCTCGCGCTCTTTCTGCACTCCGCCAGTCGTCTTCAGCTTGATCGACTGATTGGGAATCCTCACACGGAAATTTCCGAGTTCACCATCGATGAATGTGAGATTGACCGCCAAATCACTATCTGCGGATTTCAGAAAGGCGAATTGGGTTTTGCCGCTGCCGCGCCACATCCATACCGATGGTTGTGGTAAATCAGGATTTGCCACGGGGGCCGCCATTGGAGTCGTGGTTTCTTGAGCAAAGGTCAACGTGGACAAAACCACCAGGAGAAAAGCGATGGTAAATCGATTCACAGTTTCTCCTTTTCGATCTGAATTTTATCGGAAGATCCTGCGCCTTGTATAAGTACCAAAGTCCCTCACCGCGCGAATTTATAGCACAATAGCGGAAACCTGTCGCACCAATTTAATACGGGGCCGATGCGGCTGACTCGCGGTCGGCTAAAATACCGACGTGCCTCCTGCCGCATTTCACAAATATCGCTTGCTATTGAAACTGCTGTTCAGTCGTCCATCCGAGTTTTCTGACCGCGTAAAGACCGCGGTTGAAGGAATGGTTTCGCCGCCGCAACTTCCCGCTGGTTCCACCGGCCTTGACCTTGCGGCAATGGTGGAGTTGAGCACGCACTATCTTGGATTAGAACTGAATGGCTTTCACCAGGAGCCGGCCGCGGTGGAGATACGTGAGCACATCGCCGCTAGCAGAGCGCGCCTGAACAGGCCGGCGTCGGCGGCAGTTCATGACGCTGATGCCGGACTCCCTGATTTTTGTTATTTCATGTGCCGCGCTTTACGTCCGCGCGTGGTGGTGGAAACCGGAGTCGGCAGTGGCGTGACGACTGCCTTTATTCTGCAGGCCCTTGCCGCCAACGGTGAAGGCCATCTCTGGAGCATTGACCTGCCGCCCATCGGCGCCGAAGAACTTGCCGGAAGCTTTGTGCCGCAACACCTGAAAAGCCGCTGGACTCTGCTACGCGGCCGCTCCCGCGATCTTCTCCCGCGCCTTCTGCGGGACCTGCCTGCTCCCGATGTGTTCCTTCATGACAGCCTGCACACCACAAGAAATATGACGTTTGAATTCAATGCCGCGTGGCAGAAAATGGCTTCCGGCAGCGTTCTTCTCTCCGACGACATCCATATGAGCAAGGCTTTTGCCCGCTTCATCACCGGCAAACAAGTCGGCCTGTCGCTGGTGGGAAAAAGATTTGGAGTCGCCATCAAGCGTTGAAGGCCCTTTTTGGGGGCAGCGGCGTTTACCGTTACGGCGACTTTCCATTTCCATTAGTGATAAACTTGCCGTCATGCCCTGGCGATGGATTATTTCGATCACATTGGCGATTGTTATTTCCCCTTTTCTGCTGGGGGCAATCGCATTTGTGTATCTCAAATTGCATCATCAAGGGCCAGGGGCAGGGCCAGACGACTTTATTGATCTGAACAAAGAAGAGGCGACACCGCGATAAGGCTCTTCGTAATCCCGCAAAATTTTTCCTCAACTATCTCTGCGCCTGGAAATAGATCCCGCATGTCGCGCTTGCTCAACAGGTGCATATTAGAAAAGTCTTCCATGTCCCCGGCGTCCGATTGAAAAAACAAGAATCGCGGAGAAAAGCGCAGTAGCTTTTTAAATATCCGCTGCGGCAGCCAGTGAGCGAAGGGCATCAGTGTGTGCGTGTCGAACGGGAACCATCTATTGGGCGTCTGAACGAAAAAGCTGCGCCCGCAACGCATGCATTCTTTGGCGAACTGTTGCTGCCGCTCAATTCCACCTACGTGCTCAATCACAGAGTTGCTGAAGACTATATCGAAGCTGCCCGTTTCAAAATCCGTCGCGCATCCGTTGCCGACAACGTAAGCAGCCCACGGCGCCTTATTGGGGTGGTCGTACACGTCAAGGATGGTGAGCTGGGGACGCTTTCGTACCATGGTCCAGTTAAAAGCGCCGCCCCCCATATCCAACACCGTAGTTCTTTGGTCGATGGCAAACCGATCAGCAAATAAGGCCATGCGACCTTTGCGGAAGTGCTGAAGGATCGGCCGATAGAAGGCGTGAACGTTCACAACCCACCATCTTACCTCATTATTTTCCGACGCAAATGAAATTCAAGGTGAATCCAGGAGGTGGCGGAATTGTTTAAATACGCGTCGATACAGCTCTAATTGGCATCGACACTCTGGGCGCGCGGACCGCTTTTCAAGAAGGAGCGGGTTTGGCGCGCAGACTCCCGTTATCCGGTGTGCGCCTACCGTACCAAACGGCCGTGATCGGTTGTCAGGAGATAGCTGGCGTGGCTGTCTGTATCTCACGTTCCCGTTGCGCCGCATGTGAAGCCCGAATCGCATGAACGGCGATTGCGAGGATGGCAAACCAGAGGAGGATGGTAGCCACAATGGCATACCCCCCGAGGCGATAATACGTAATCGGATATACCGCGCTTAACAGAATGATGGTCCAGCCGGCCCCTATGGGAGAGTTGGCGCGGCGTAACCACAGGAATCCCATTGGGACAAGAAGCAGCACGAAGTAGTTGCTGAGGGTCCACGGATAAATCAGCATGCCACCCAGGATAAGGAGAACGTATGCCGTATCTTCACCTTCAGGAGTGCGGGGTTGCCGCACGACGGCCCACCCGGTCACCACTCCCGCGATCACCGCACTCACGATATAAGCGGGATGGCCGATTGGCGGACCGAACGGCGCCCTGTGATACGGGAATATACGCAGACAGGCCCCCAGCAGTGATTGATTGCCGGAGATCGTAAAATAATACGATGGCATCCGATGGCTCACCGGATTGTCGAACAGATAGGTGGCAAATACCTTCCATCCCAACGCGGCTATTGACGCGACCACAGCCACAGTGCCGGCCACGGCAATCCCCACTAACGGCGTCCATCGTCTGCGGAGCACCGGATAGAGCCACAAAAATCCATACAGCAGCTTCATCACCGCGGCCACAACCAGATAAACCCCACTGGCGGCGCGGTCCCTGGACCGCCAGGCAGCTAAAACGCACACCACAGCAATAAAGCTGATTTGAGCTTGACCAAACGTCGCGATCGTTCCCGACAGCAGGAGGGCCAGCGTCAATATGAACGCCCATCCTTCCCATCCTTCGCCGCGAAAAAACATCCGCCGCAAGAGCACGATCATCGCTATAAATGCGGCAATCTGAACCATCATCCAGGGTACAACCGCTACCTGCATGGGAAGCCAGCCGATCGCGGCAAACATCAGGAGCGACGGCGGGGGATACACCGCCCCCACGTCCAATTCTTCCTCGCGGAAGTGCTCCACGAACGGTCCCGGGCCGGCTAAAGCATGAAATGATGCAGGTAAATATGGATTCTGTCCTGCGTCCACAATCTTTCCGTATAGCCAGAGCCCTTGAAAATCCCATGCCGGAGGAAAAAAGATGGTATGCACCACAATCCGGCCAACCATTAGTGTGGCCCCCATTAGGGTTACCACCAGCAGGGTCAGGTACCCCCGGCGAAGCGCTGCTCTGGAGAAACCCCATAGCATGCCGGAGGTGGCCGGCTTACTCGTAAAGTGATTGCCTAGTAAAAGGAACGGCGCAGCATAAAAAATGAATTGCCCTATGCCAACATGTGCCATCCACGCGGGGCTGTTCTGCATGCGGGCAGTATAACTTAGCCTTAATCAGTATGAAAAATTCCCTTCATGTAGAGGCAAGCAGCTTTAAATCGTGGAATGCGATGCGATTCACGGCCCGAATTGGCGGATATAAACGCCCTCGGAAGCGAAAATGCTTAACTCGTTAACCCATTCAAAGAGCACAAAGCCCGAGCCACTGGGGAGTGATTTGGCCAAACGCTGTCAGACAGACTGCTGAACATCTTGGGCGACTTGGCCGGATACGTACAGAGCTTCATCCCGGCAACCGAAAAGTCGCATCCCCGGTTTTCTCAATTTCGCCGGCTTCCGCCATGCGGCGCAAAACGGTATGAATGGACGACAACAGATTTACCTGGCCTACTCCAATTCCCATCTTCAACAAGTAGTCGCGGATATCCGTTGGGCCCAGCGCAGTCTGATGTATGCGGAACAGACGCCGGATGGCTTCGGTAAATCCGGGCTTGGCGTCAATGGCAAATCCCTCAACCAGGAGCAGCTTGTCGATCTCGTCCGGGGCGGCGCCACATAGCTCGCCCAGGGCCTTGACCGTCTGTTTCAGCTTGCGGATCTTCTGCTCCAGGTCGTCTCGTTTCTGCAGCTGCTGCAGCAGATCGAGTTTCGCTGTCGCGTAAGCCTGCTTGTATGTTTCGCGCGCCATAAGTGTCTAAAGTCTAAGCAATGTCTAAATGATTGTCTAGCTTACGGGGAAATTCGGCAGTGGTGCAGTTTGCAAACTGCACCACTACCAGAAATTCAGTCATACATTCCTTCCACAAACCACTGGCCGGAAACGCAATCCTGAAAAACCCTGTAGACCGCCGGGTGGCCATCGCTCACCAGGCCGATGTCCCATTCCTCCCGCTTCCATTCCCCGGCTTGGCTCCACCATTCCCCTCCGCTGCGCCAGGGGCCGCTGGCATCCATGACCTGAGCCTTTATTCCTGGGAAGACAATCGTTGACGGTGCTGCGCCCCGCAATTTGACTTTCACCGGTAATGGCGGACGAAACATCCGCAATGTAAGAGTATTTGCCACTCTGCCGTGCGGCATCTCATTAATATGTTCCCGCGCCGGCGAGAAGGATGATATGACCTGGAAGCTGTCCGGCCGATGGGTGTCCGTAACCTTCGGGAATCCCACACGCTCGCGCCCCTGTTGATCTTTCTCTCCTACCACCGCGCGCAGCCTGGCCAGCGTGATCTCCAGCTTCGCCGGCTCTGGCCCCAGGGGCTGAAATAACCCTGTTTGCGTGGTGCGTACGCGCGCCGGCCAAGCCTCAACCGTTACTTTCTTGACTGCCGCTTGCGGTGGGTGGGCGGCCAGATCCAGTTGCAGCAACTTGAGCAATACCCTGGCATCCTGGGTGGGGACGGGAAGCTTTAACCGGGTATGGTGCAGCAGTGGCGGTGACGGCGGCGAAGAATCTGCATGCAATTGTTGGTCGGGATGATCTTCAAGGACCAGATCAACCAGCACCTGATCGGTGGCCAGGGATCGTGTGATCAAGCGCTGGCATAACTGCTCCAGCAACCGGTTTAACACAAACCCCAGCGGCTCCAGTAACTCGACAGCTTCTTCAAGTTCAATGCCCTCGCGAAACACTGGCGGCGGCTCGGCTGGAACCAGCTCCCTCTTGATCCTGCCCAGGGCGAGTTGCTGTAAGTACAACCCGCTCTGGCCCAGCCTGAGGGAAAGGGGAATTGGCGGCAGGGAAGCCAGGGCCTTGAAATGCCGCACTCCCCAGCTATCCAGTGTTTCAAGAATGTCGGCATCTGCCGGCAGCACGGAAACCGGCAAAGGGGCAAGTCGTGATGCCTCTTCTCCTGGGGCAATCACAGTGGTCCCAGCAAATCCGCGGGCGGCAAGGAGTGCAGTGTCGGGATTTACGGCCATGCCGATCGTGATATCGAAGCTGGCCCTGCATTCGTCCACGATCTTCTCCGCAATTTCCTGCGGCGGCCCCAGCAGGCGCTCCGTCCCATTCAGGTCGATGATGATCGTACCTGGGCACGTGGACTCTATGCGAAAAGCAAACTTGAATCCGCAATCGATCAATACCTGCTGGGCCAGCTCTTCATCTCCAGCAACGCGTTTTCGTAATGTAATGCCCGGACATGCCTCGGCCTGTATCTTGGTCATTCCGGTTCGAACGCCCGCCTTGCGTGCCGGTCCATTGCAGGCCAGCACCTTCATAAGTGAGTCCGGCCCATGCAAAACAGCTGCGGGGCATTCTTTGGCTAAACCCCTTTCATGGCGGAATGCTGCCTGAACGGAAAAATCCGGCACATGAACACAAGCGAAGAGTGGAGTGCGGCGAGGTGACATGAAATTACGCCCAGACAGGGGTCGCTCGAAATCTCGGGCGCTCCGAGCTCACCGGCTTCCGCGTGCGTATTTCCATCTCGATGCCGGAACAGACATGAGAAAACATGCGCGCGTGATGAATGTCTCCTGGGTTTACCCATGTGTCCTGGGAATCAGCCAGGGACAGTGTCATGCCGGCGCAACTCTTCGCAGCAGGATAGCTGGTCAGCACTACCAATGCGGTCGGCATCTTCTCCATGACGCGAGCAAAACGAAACCAGGTGGTCAGTGGTACTTTTCGCAACGACGGTTCGTCGATGCTTCCCAGATCGAGAGTGATCAGTCCAAACCCGCCATTCTGGACCAGAACGTCGGCTGCCTTGAATGCCTGCTCCAGCGGTTTCAAGCGCCGGGACCGGTCGCACCGCACCCACAGCAAGTGGGAAAGATCTACACCGGCGGCTGCCGCTGATGCAGGATCAAAAGCATCCGTGGCGTCGATCCAGGCACAACATTCCTGTCTGCGGGTCAGCTGTGCCATGGTCGACACCAGCACAGTTGTTCTTCCCACAGATGCGTTACCGGCCGCACAGATTTGCGTTAGAGCGCCTCGCGGAATCCCGCCCGTCGCTGCGTCCAGGGAAGCAACTCCGGTGGGAATCCTTTGCCCTTCAATCCGTTGGTATGGTGTCAGCGCTCCGGGGATCTTGTTTTCCACCTGGGCCCGGATGACGGCAATCGATGTCATAAGATTTCAGCCATTCACCGTTCGCACGCGCTGCCGTGAGGGGAAGTCAGCAACTTCCCCCTCTTTTAGAAGTTCGTGACGCAACACTCCCAGCGCCTCGTGCGTTGCCGCCGCTTCGAGCAGCAGGTAAGCAATCAGGCAAAAAGCACCCGCGGTCATGCCAAGGGCCGGTTTGTATCGGATCGCGCTGTTGAACCAGAGTCCCGGCAGGGCAACAACCAGTGCCACCGGCACTCCTAGTTCAAACTTGAGCCGGGCAACCAGATTTCGGAGATGCCGCCGGCCTGAAGGTTCGATCGCAAACGGTTTGCGCAAGTACGCCCACCACTCGGCAAAATGCAGGCCTTTGGTTTTCGCATCGCGCTGCCGGTCGAACCAGCAGCTTTCGATTCTCATGCCCAGATCGTCAATAATGGTTCCAACAAAGATGGATATCAACATAAGAACAAACGCGGTCTCGGAATGGTTTTTCTGCACCAGTTCCCGAAGACCGACCGATCTCATTATCAGCACGTACCAGGAAGAGATTGCAGCAAGTCCGGGCAAAACCAGGCTGATGAGAGGGAAAAATACCGCCGAGCTAAAGGCCGAAAAAAGTTCTTTCATCAAACACCTCCTCAGAGCAAGAAGGCATTCCCTTTTTGCATCTTTCGCTATGTATTCGCTGTTACGGTTACAGCATAATGCAGCCCGGACCGCTCCGGCAAGCCACAAAATCTAGCGTTCGGCTGGGTGCTGAACGACCAGATATAGCAATTCCAGGCGATACCTGTGCAAAATGCGATCGGAGGTTTTGCAGCAGGAAACATGTATTCCTTGCCTGAATGGGGCGGCTCTAACCGCCCGGTTTCAATTCAATCGGTTGAGATTTTGCTGCGCTCATAAGTTAACACCAGTTCCAGCGCTGCATCGGCTGCGATCCCGAGCTGATTTGCCGTTGTGCGCAGCTGCTTTAGCAGAGGGAAAGCTGCGCCTCTCCGGGAGCTTGCCGGCTTCAATCTTTTCGGCAGCGGCTCTAGCCGGTCAAGCGCAACTTTTTTCGCTTCAATCCTGATATGACTGTAATAACTCATGGCTCTTTGTGAAACATGGCCCGCGATAGCACGAACAGTCTCGTCCGGCGCACCACTTTCCAACAGCTTGGTAATGGCCTGATGGCGGAAACTGGTTGGCGTTACCCAACGCAGACCGCAAGCGCTGCCAATGGCACGAAACGCTGTTCGGATGAAGTAAGGACTGGCCGGCCGTTCCGGCACATACACTCCATTCTTCATGCGGTAAGCGATGAGATAATGAGTCGGCTCGATGGATCCTCGCTCTCGCGCCAGAACGAGAAGGTCGCGGATGGCAGCCAGGGCGGTCTCGTTCAGCGGCACCGCTCTTATCCGGTGCTTGTTCTTGGCGGCCTCCGAAACATTGACCGTAGGAGGAACCTGGTTGAGTCGCAGATTCTCCAAACGGAGCGTACGCAGTTCACATCCCGATATGGTGGAATTTGCGGTGAGTCGCGCCGAATTGTACGCCGTCCTCCACCGGGGCCTGCTCGCCGCAAACCGGAAGAAGCGATCCTCTTCTTCGGCCGTCAATACCTTGGGATGGGCCCGATTTATTTCCGGGAGCCGCTCATAGTAATTGCTGATGGGTATCCACAGTCCAGCTAATTTCAAGACCTGCGCCAGGGCGCCAAGCTCGTGATTGATTAGCGACGGACCCGCTTTCCCGTGGTCCGCGCCGGGCAGGCTGCGCCACCGTTGATAGTCGCGGAGGTCCCCTTCATGAAATGAAGAGAGCCGCCGGTTAGGATCAAAAAAGCTCGCGAGGGTTCTGAAGTGGTATTCGTAGGCTTCGAGCGATCTGGGTTTGAGATGCCGTCTCCGCCGGGCCAGGTATATCTCACACGCGCGGTTCAGAGACAACTCCGGCGACAACGGTGGTCCTTGCACTTTAAGCTTATGTACAGGCATGGCGGGGAGGATAAATCCCCACCGAGCCCCAAGCCGCGATCCGGCTCCGTGGTTAGCCAATCAAGGCCAGCCCGAGGTGACGCCTACATTATGATCCGGTTCCAACTGACGCGCTGGTATCTGCTGAATCGTAGCGTCAACGGAAATCACTGCACGGGGACATTAGGCAGCAGTCCCGACAACTCCCAGGCCACGTCTCGCACGGTTGCCTTCCTCTTCAGACGGA
>Ga0210400_10001208_pt1 | contig 26007 bp, 23 predicted proteins | sample IncBWH26MmetaG_FD_155456 | JGI IMG/M metagenome (GOLD analysis project Ga0210400, IMG submission 155456) | Forest soil microbial communities from Barre Woods Harvard Forest LTER site, Petersham, Massachusetts, United States - Inc-BW-H-26-M | ecosystem: Environmental > Terrestrial > Soil >...
GACGATCGATCCGGCGGCAGTGTGCGTCGACGAAAAAGCTTTGCTTGGTTCCTACAGTGCATCTGTCGAATTGCAGGAGGAGTCAGTGCGGTTTGTCATGAACCGCGAAATGGATCTGGAACGGCTTATCAGCCACCGTTTCCCACTGCAAAACAGTTTGGAAGCGTTGAATATGGCTGCCCATCCTCAACCGGACTCGATGAAGATCGTCATCCAGCCGGGCATCGCGTGGGAAGGACATCAACTGTGAATGGCAAGATGACGGCTGCCGTCCTCTACGGCAAAGAAGATGTCAAGATTGAAAAAGTGCCGATCCCGCGCGTGGGTGACGGCGAAGTTCTGGTAAAGGTCCACGTGGCGCTCACCTGTGGCACGGACTTGAAGGTGTATCAGCGCGGCTATCATGCCCGCATGATTGTGCCGCCCGCCCTGTTCGGGCATGAACTGGCCGGCACGGTCGAAGAAGTCGGAGAAGGCGTGCGCGGCTTCAAGAAGGGCATGCGCGTGGTCGCGCTCAACTCGGCTCCCTGCGGCATGTGTTTCTATTGCTCAAAGCACCAGTTAAACCTTTGCGAAGATCTGCTGTTCAACAACGGAGCCTATGCCGAATATATCCGGATTCCACGGCGCATTGTGGAAGCCAATATGCTCGTTGTGCCTTCGAACGTAAGCTTCGAGGATGCTGCGATGACCGAGCCGCTGGCCTGCGTTCTCCGCGGCCTGCATGAGACTGGAGTCGAGATCGGCGATACCGTGGCGGTCATTGGCGGCGGACCGATCGGTCTGATGTTTGTGCAGGTGGCGAAAGCGATTGGGTGCAATGTGATCGCGGTCGTTAAGCGCGATTCGCAGGTCGCCCTCGCGCGCAAGAAGGGTGCGCACGAGGTGGTGCAGATTACAAAGGTGAAAGATCCGGTGGAAGCGGTGCGCGAGTTAAGTCCGGAACGGCGCGGCGCCGATGTCGCGATCGAAGCCGTGGGCCGTCCGGAAGCCTGGGAGTGGGCGGTGCAGATGGTTCGCAAGGGCGGCACCGTAAATTTCTTTGGCGGGTGCGCTTCCGGAACCAAGGTGCAGCTAGACACCAATCGCTTGCACTACTCGGAGATCACATTGAAGGCGACTTTCCATCACACCCCGGAGACGGTGCGCCGGGCCTTCGGTCTGATTGCCGAGAAGAAAGTTCGCGGCACCGACTACATTACCGGTGAAGCGCCGCTTTCGCGTTTGCACGATGTGCTGCGCCACATGCTGAACCGCAACGGGGATATCAAGACTGCGATCATCCCGGGTCACTAGCGCCGCGGCCGTGACGAATCGTACGATGGAGCGACGGGCGTCTCACCCGTCCTGCTGGGCGAGGACGCCCGGCGCTCCGTTAGCATAAAAAGTTTCGATGACAACTGCTGCCAGCGATTCCCCGACTGCGCCGCTCTCCTCCGCATGGAGTGCGCTTCCGCCGGAGTACGCCATCCCTGATCGTGCGCCTTCGGAAGCCGAAGCGCGCGAATATTGCCGCCGCCTGGCCCGCTCGCATTACGAGAATTTTTCGGTCGCATCCTGGTTTCTTCCGGCGCGACTGCGCCAGCACTTCTTCAATGTCTATGCGTATTGCCGCATCTCGGACGATCTGGGCGACGAGGTGGGCGACATCGCCGCGTCTCTGCAATTGCTCGATCAGTGGGAAGCAGAGTTAAACGCGTGTTACGACGGTCTTCATACCCGGCCGCGGCATCCCGTATTTGTCGCGCTCGCCGAGACCGTACGCAAGTTTGAAATTCCGAAACATGAATTCTCGGATTTGTTGACCGCCTTCCGGCAGGACCAGAGTATCACCCGCTACGAAACGTTCAACGATCTGCTCGGCTACTGCCGGCATTCGGCGAATCCGGTTGGCCATCTGGTACTGTACCTCTGCGGATATCGAGATTCGGAGCGCCAGTTGCTTTCCGACTACACTTGCACCGCACTGCAGCTGGCGAACTTCTGGCAAGACGTGAGCGCGGACTTTGCCAAAGGACGAATTTATCTTCCGCTCGAAGACCTGGGCCGCTTCGGCGTGAGCGAAGAAATGATACGTGACGGCCGAAATACGTCCGCATTCCGCGGGATGATCAAGTTTGAAGTCGAACGCGCGCGGGAATGGTTCACGCAAGGCCGGCCGCTGGTCGCTAAGGTCGACCGCACATTGGCCACCGACATCGAACTCTTCAGTCGTGGCGGCCAGGAAATTCTGAACGCAATCGAGCGCCAAGATTATGCTGTGCTGGGCAGGCGTCCAGCAATCTCGAAAGGCCGAAAGCTGGCTTTGGTCGCGCGTGCCGCGCTGGGGAAGGTGTTGGGGAACCCACCGGAGAAACGACGTTGAGCACCGCCGTGGGAAATGCGCCCGCGCAGTTTGTGCCCACCGCTTCACAGCTCGATATGGCGTACTCCGTCTGCCGGAGTATCGCGCGGTCAGCCGCCAAAAATTTCTATTACGGGTTTGTGGTGCTTCCCCGGCGAAAACGTAATGCGTTGAGCGCGGTGTATGCCTTCATGCGGCGGTGCGACGACATCGCTGACGACAACACGCTGAGCCCCGATGATCGTCACAACAAGCTCGCGGAATGGCTGGATAGAGTCCACCGCGCATTGGCTGCACAGCCAACCGATGATCCGGTGCTGCTGGCGCTGACAGATGCGCAACGCATTTACCAGATTCCGATTGGGCTTCTCGACCAGCTAGCCTACGGTACGGCTGCGGATCTCGATTACGGCCAACCAGGGCCCTCTTCCGCTGCACCGCCGCTGGCCGCGCGTTACCAGACTTTTGAAGAGTTGCGCCAGTACTGCTACGGTGTGGCATCGGTCGTTGGATTAGTGTGCATCAAAATTTTCGGATATCGCGATCCCGCCGCGGAGCCGCTGGCTGAGCGCTGCGGTCTGGCATTTCAGCTTACGAATATTATTCGCGACGTCAAAGAAGACGTTGCCATGGGCCGGGTTTATTTTCCGCAAGAGGACCTGGCGCAGTGCGGTCTCTCGGCGGCCGATCTCGCAGCGCCTAAAGTTGATGTCGCCCGCATCCGTCCACTTCTGGCGATGGAGGCCGACCGCGCTCGCGACTGCTACGCCGCCGGAGAGCAGCTCATCCCGCTGGTAAATGAAGATAGTCAGCCCGCCCTGTGGGTCCTGATCACCATTTATCACCGGCTGCTCGAAAAGATTGCTTCGAATCAATACGACGTCTTCAGGGAGCGGGTCCGATTAACCGTTCGTGAAAAGCTTACTGTCCTGGGAAAAGGAATCCTGAAGCGTCTGGTGTGATGCCGCCCTCGCCCTCCATCGATCCTGATACGACACATCCTCCTACAGTCGCGATAGCTGGAGGCGGGCTGGCCGGCCTCTCCGCTGGATGCGCCTTGGCCGAAGCCGGTTATCGCGTGACGCTCTTTGAGCGTCGCCCCTATCTTGGCGGCCGCGCCTCTTCTTATCAACATCCCGGTACCGGCGAAATTGTCGACAATTGCCAGCATGTATTGCTCGGCTGCTGCACCAACCTGCTTGATTTCTATCGGCGTGCCGGAGTTCAGGACAAAATTCGCTGGTATGAGAAGCTGACCTTCCTCGAGCCCGGAGGACGCGCCTCTGTGATCGCGCCGTCAGCGCTGCCTGCTCCGCTGCACACTGCTCTGGCATTTCTCCAGGCGGACTGTCTAAGTTTTCGCGACAAGATGGCCATCAGCCGCGCCATGGCTGCGCTCGCTCCTTCTACTCCGCCGGATCTGGGAGAGTCATTCCTCGACTGGCTCAAACGGCACGGCCAAACGGAGCAAGCCATTGAGCGTTTCTGGAAAACAATTCTGGTCAGCGCGTTGAACGAGGATCTTGATCAGGTTTCCGTCCCTTATGCGGCGCAGGTCGTACGCGAGTCGTTTCTTAAATCGGCCGCTGCCGGGCGCATGGGAATTCCGACTGTGCCGCTCACCGATCTCTACAGCCAGACCGGAGACTATATCCGCGCTCGTGGTGGAGAGATTCAGTTCCGTGCAGGCGTGGAGTCGTTTCGAGCGGAAAACTACGAAGTAAATGTGACGACGAATGGGCAGGAGCGAAAATTCGACTATCTGGTGCTGGCTCTCCCTTTTGATGTTCTGGGCCGGATATTGCCAGATACGCCGTCCGCTACTCCGTTGGCTGCAGCGCTTGGCCAGTTCTCGACTTCACCGATCACAGGCATCCATCTCTGGTTCGATCGCCAAATCAGCGACCTCGATCACGCCGTCCTGCTCGACCGTACCATCCAGTGGATGTTTCACAAGTCGCGGCTTATCGAATCGCGCAACAACGCAGCTCGCGAAAATGGACCTCGGGATAATGGCAGCGGCAGCTATGTTGAGCTGGTAGTAAGTTGCTCCCGGAGCCTGGTTGAAAAGTCAAAGGCGGAGATCGTCGAGATGGCGATGAAAGAAGCGGAAGAGTTTTTCCCCGATGCGTGCGAAGCGAAATTGTTGAAATCGACGGTGATCAAGGAAGTACACGCGACGTATTCGCCGCGCCCGGGAATCGACCAGTACCGGCCCAAGCCAGTAACGGAATGGCCGCGCGTGTTCCTAGCCGGCGATTGGACCGCGACCGGTTGGCCGGCGACCATGGAGGGTGCGGTTCGCAGCGGTTATCTCGCGGCGGATGCGCTGACACGGTTCGCCGGCGGCAGGAGCGCCAGCTTTCTCGTCCCCGACCTGGCTCCGGGCGGATTGATGAAGCTGTTTGGATGAGACATATCTCGACATCGGTTACTTCGGTTTGCAATCCTGCGTTACCTTGATGCCGTCTCAAGAATCATCGCGCAGCGGACGATCTAATACTCATGGCTGAGAAAACTAACGGAGGCGACCTTCGCCCCCGTAACCCGCGATTCAGTTGTGGCGGCCTCGCGAAGATCAATGTTCTGCCATCCAACGGCATTATCGTTTCGGCGAAAATCCGCAACCTGAGCCTCGGCGGATGCTGCGTCGATACTCCCGTGCCGATTGAATCCGGTGCGCGCGCTGAGATTGTCGTGCACGTCAACGCCGCTTCGTTCCGTGCGGTGGGTGAAGTGAAGGGAAATCGCCGCAACTCCGAAGCTGGCATAGAGTTCGTTTATTTAAGCAGGGGCGGGAAAGACCTGCTGGCGGATCTGGTCGCCGAGTTGGCGAGGTTGCAGGCGTTTATAAACCATCTGAAAGCCGTCCGCCGCGAGACGGAAGCGGAGGAGTTCCGGAAGCACCTGGAAAGTGGGAAACTTCTGGCGTCGATGTGGAGAGACCGGCTTCGTTCCCTGGAGGGACTTGTACCCGCGGAGAGTTCGGAAACGGGTCAAGTTTCTTCCGCTGGCGGGGAGTCGAGCAAGGGAGAGCAACCGCTTGTGACCCCTGTCCGTTTATTCCGCTAGTGCAATTCAGACGGCCATTAATACAACGCCGCCCGCGACCAGCAAGGCCGCAATCCACCGCCGGCGCCCCACGCGTTCGTGCAGAAATATGCGTGCGGCAACCGCATTGGCCACAAAGGTGAGCGAGGCGGAAGCGGGCACGACGAGACTAAGATTTCCCCACGAGAGGCCGAAGAGCAGGCTGTAGAACGCGACGCCCATCGCCATCAGGCCGAGAGCAAACGTGGGCGTGGCCAGCACGCGCCCAATCACCGCCAAGATCCCGCGCTCCTTCCAGAGTTCACTGACGTCGCCCACTCGCTTCATGGAATACGAGAGCAGTATGTCGCCGGTGGTCGAGGCGAGGACGATGAGGCCGATCGCGGACCAGGCGTAGAGGTCCTTCACGGTTTCACCTCCGCGGAAGCAGTTTCGCGAGGAGCGCTCGGGGAATTCCGGCGTTCGTGATCGAGCGTGACCGAAGGACCGGCAGCCACGAAGCCGACGCCGGCGGCGATGAGCGCAATGCCAAGCCAGCGCGTCGGCGAGATCTCTTCATGCAGACGGAAGTGACCAATCAAAGCGACGAGCACATAGGCGAGCGACGTGGCAGGCAGGACGTACGTGAGGTCTGCCCAAGACAGGGCGGACATGTAACAGGCGAAGAAGGTGAGCAGGAAAAGGATTCCCATTGCTACCCAAGGGTTGAGGATGGCCAGCAACAGACCGGCAAGGTTGTGGAGGGAAAGGCCGCCTAAATCTTTCATGCCACGAGCCAGCAGGGAATCACCCGTAGTGCTGAATATGGTGATTCCCGCCAGGACGAGGTATTTTCGAAAGGTCACCTAAGGTCCAACTCCAAAGGCATTGAATCATTGAGTGATTGAGGTATTGAATCATTAAAGTCAAAGGCTTTTGGGCTTTCAAATGTCTCAATGCCTCAATGATTCAGTGATTCAATGGCTCCACTAGGCTTTGGCCGGTTCCGGGGCAGGCGTTTCCTTGCGGTTATCCTTGACCCACTTGTGGCGCTGCGCGCGTAGTTTAAGGAAAGTCCGCGCCTCTTTGTACAAGCGCTTACGTTCAGAGTTGTCGAACATTGCTTTCCTCAAAATGCGGTATGCGGCCTTGGGACGGAAATAATACTCGTCGTAGAAGTGATGAACCGCCTCAAGAATTTCCGTCGCGGGCAATCCCGGATACTCGATCTGCACCATCTGGTGTCCGCCATCGTCGACCATTTTCGTGTCGCTGGTCATGAAGCCATTTTTCACGGCGAATTCGTGCAGTTCAGTTCCAGGGTAAGCATGCGCCACCGAAACCTGGATCGTCTCCACGTCGAGTTCCTTGGCGAAGTTGATCGTGTTCTTGATTGTGTCGCGAGTTTCTCCCGGCAGGCCGAGGATGAAATCTCCGTGCACCACCAACCCCAGCTTGTGGCAATCCTTGGTGAACTGGCGCGCTCGCTCGATGGTCGCGCCTTTCTTGATGTTCTTCAGAATCTGCTGATCACCGGATTCGTAGCCGACGATCAGGAGCCGGCATCCCGCTTCTTTCATGGCCTTGAGCGTTTCGAAGTCGGTCGTGACTCGCGATGTGCATGACCAGGTCAGGCCCAGCGGCTTCAACTTAGCGCACAATTCCACGGTGCGTGCCTTCTGAAGGTTGAAGGTGTCGTCGTCGAAGAAAAATTCCTTCACGTACGGCCAGTAATCTTTCGCCTTGGCCATTTCACGCGCTACGTCATCGGTCGAGCGTTTGCGCCACGGGTGTCCGCTGAGCGTCTGGGGCCAGAGGCAGAATGTGCACTGCGCCGGGCATCCGCGCGTCGTGTACAAGGACACAAAGGGGTGAAGCAGGAAAGGCACGTTATAGCGGCGGACATCCAAGTCGCGCCGGTAAACGTCGGTCACGTGCGGCAGGGCGTCGAGATTCTCGATCGTCGGCCGGTCGGGATTATGCACGACGTGTCCATTCTTGCGGTACGAAATGCCGAGAATGTCTTCGATCGGCTTGCCCTGCGCGTATTCGACGATGGAGTAGTCGAATTCCTTGCGGCAGGCTACGTCAATGACCTTCGCTTCCATCAAAGACTTCTCGGGCAGCACGCTGACGTGGGGTCCGACGAAGGCGATCTTGATGTGAGGATTGCTGTCTTTGATGGCCTCAGCGATGCGGACGTCGCCGGGGAAACCGGGAGTGCTCGTGAACAGCACGAGCAGTTCATAATCCTTGCAGGTCCGGATCGTTTCTTCCGCTGTGATGTGGTGCGGCGGGGCATCCAGCAATCGCGCGCCCTCCAGCATTCCAGTCGGATAGGCGAGCCATACCGGATACCAATACGATTCAATTTCGCGCGTGGCGGGCCAGCGCGAGCCCGCGCCTCCGTCGAAATTTTCAAACGAAGGCGGATTCAAGAACAGGGTTTTTAATGGCATATTGGGAGTCTCTATTTTAGCATTCTTACGGGCACGCACACCCCGTCGACGCTACCATTCTGGTACGTCCCGACCGGGGGCAAAAGCCTGGAAATCCTTGTCCAAGTGTGCCTTAGCGGGGCTCAAACCGCAAAATAACCTTGTCGAACGTCGTTTTTGCGCATTAAGGCGCGAGAATCGGGTGCTGGCTGGATGAGGTGTTTCCAGGTCATTTTGGAGCGGGGTTGGGCAATGCCCACTTCTCTAAATCTCCGGTGGCCCGTAGCAGGTTTATCCGGACCCGCTGGTACTCAAAATCGGCATCCTGGAAAAGCAAATAGCGTTCGGCGGCTTGCACCCGTGCGTCGGCCAATTCGTGCAAGGTGCCTGTCTTTGCGTCGATTTTGCTTTGGGCCGCTTCAAGGCCTGACTGTGCCAATTGATATTCCAGTTCCGCCACCTCGCGGGCAGCCTCAAGTTGTTCGGCGGCGCGCTCTAGCTTCAGCGTTTCCTCAGCTACCTGATTGCGAGCCGCTTCCGCTTGCTTCTTAGCCTTGAGGGCCCCGGCCTCCGCCGCCTCGGCGCGGGCGCGCTGGCTGGCGTTAAACAGCGGGACCCGAAGGGCAAAGCCGATCGTGGCATTGTCGGGCTGAAACTTGCGGTAGTACTGATCGTAATTATTGAAGGTGGAGAGTCTCGCATACTGGGCCGAGAAATCGACCGACGGGTACAAAGCGCGATGCTCGCCCGAAGCCCGCATCGATTCCGCCAGAGAATGCTGCTCGGCCAACTTGATGGCGGGACTGGAGGCAATCGCTTTCTCCGACAGATTTTCTTCCGAAGCGACCGGCGGAAAGGCGGGAATTGTTTCGGGTGTGAGTTCGATGGAGGAAACGGGCAAGCCGGTCAGCGTCGCCAGGTGGCGCCGAAGGACGTCGGCATCGCCACGAGCCTCCGCCCGGTGAAGACGGACGCGCGCTGCGGTGAGTTTTGCTTTATTTAAATCCACGGCGCTGTCCACGCCCTCCTGGAAGCGTTCGGCCACTGCCTGTTCCATTTGCTGCGCCTGGGCTTCGTCCTGCTGCAAGCGGAGGAGTCGCGCCTCCCACTTCGCCAGTTCCGCGTAGCTTAGCGCGACGTCCTGGATGACGGCATTGCGCTGGTCTTTGTCCTGAAATTCAGAAGCATGCCATTCCATTTTCGCTGCATTCAGGAACTGCCGCTGCGCCGGATTGAAGACCGTACTATGCGCGGCCACATTGACCAGCGCCGGTGCAGAGCCTTCGATGCTAAGCGGGAATCCATAGGACCAGCCGAGTCCCGAACCAACGACTAGCTGCGGCAAGTAATCATTTCGGAGTTCGTGGTAGGAGGCAAAAGCGCGCTGCACGTCGGCAGTGGCAATCGCCGAAGCCGTGCTGTGCGCTAGCGCGAGCCGAATGGCGCGCTCGAGAGGCAGAGGTTCAGCCTGGCCGCTTGTGGCAATAATCAATATGGCCGCAAATAAGGCGAACAGATTTGTCGAGCGCAAGCAGCGCGGCAATTGGAGTTTCATCTCGTCACCTTCATCTCGTCACCCGTGATCTCACCGCCCGTGGATCGGGCACATGTATAGGTCAGGCCGCGGCTGGGCCGCGAAACACAAATTGTAGTGGCCAGACGGGAGCGGCGCAGCAGCTTTGAGAAAGTATTTAGCACGGAGGTGCAGGAGCTGAGGTGTGCGAGGAATCTCGCCTCCTCAGCGGGCAACTCGATTCAACGCCTGCTGGGCTAAGCCAAAGTTGTGAACCAACGACAATGAAGCACGATACTCCCGCGCCGCGCCGGCCTTGTCCCCCTGCTTTTCAAGCAGCTGCCCGAGCAGATAGTGGACCTTGAACGCCGGAGCTGCCTCTACTGGGCCAGCAGCGAAATAACGGTGCAGCAGTTCCGTGGCGAAAGGATAACTTCTTCCGGCGCGATACAGCATTTCCGCCCCTTCAAAAAGAACATCGGGTTTGGGCGAAGGCGACTGGTTGAGCTTGATGATGGCTTGCTCCATCTCATCGAAGCGCCTCTGGCGACGTAGAAAAAGAGCAAGGTTAAGCCATGCTTCCGCGTCACCCTTGCTGACGTCGATGTATTGGTGATACTCCCGTTCGGCGGTGACAGCGTCTTTTTTCTTTTCGGCGATGCGGGCGTAAATCCAATGCTCGCGAGCGGGATTCACAGCAGCAACGGACCGCGCTTGCTCGCGAGCTTTCTGTTCTCCGCCGCCCACGATGCCGGGCGCAGCCAGATAAAATTCCGCCAGATCGAGCCGGGCATCCAAGTTTTTCGGATCCAATTGCACTGCACGCTCGAATTCTCCGCGGACTTTTCCGGCCAGGCCAGCAGCAGCCAGAAAGTTTGCCCGATCCGCTTTCTCGCCGTACACACGCCCCAGCCATAAGTGGAAACGGCTGTTATCTGGCTGGATCGAGGCCGCCTTTCTGCAGAATGATTCCGCACGGTCCCAGTCTCCGAGCGCGAAGTAAGCACGGCAGAGCAGGTTGGATGATTCCGCGTCCGCAGGAGCAGAGGGGAGATGGGGAGTTAATTCGGCGATTGCGTCATCGATCCGGCCCGCGGCCAACATGTCTTTTGCAGAATCCGCCGCGCTGGCGGTCGAGGAGAGGGCAATTAGTAAAAGGAAAACCAGCAAAACTCTGGAAGCGGGCGTGGACATTTAAAACTTGACCTGCGTTCGGTCGCCGATCGGCTTGCCGTTCAACGAACTGATCGCCACCACGTCCTTGGCGGAGAGGCCGCGTGTTACTTCAACCTGCGTGAGGTTGGAAAGGGAAGTCTCCACTTCCCGGCGCTTGAGTTCATGGCCGACGACCTGCAACACATAAGGCTTGGCGTCATCAATTCGAACCGCCTCGCGCGGCACGACCAGCACGTTATCGTGTTCGGCGGCGACGATCGTCACTCCGACGTTTATATTCGGCAAGAGTTTCATATCGCTGTTATCTACGATGCTGGTCGTCTCACCGACGTTGCGCGAACCGCGTAACTTCACGGTCGATGGGAGGGCAGTCACGGTGGCCCGCCAAACACGTCCAGGAACGGCGTCCCAGGTAATCTCAATCGGATTTCCGGGAGCCAGCCTGCCCACGTCGGGCTCATCGACAAAAGCGCGGACTCGCACTTTTCGCAGATCCGCCACCTGCAGCAAAAGATCTCCGGCCGCGACGAAGCCGCCTTGCTTGGCGGGCAGCGAGTACACGATGCCACTAAAAGGGGCACGAACATTCGATTTTGCGAGCACGTCCTGCGCCGCGTTGTAGGCGGCCTGCGCTTCAGCCTGCTGTGCGGCGACGCGCGCTAACTCGGCGGGCGAATATCGTTGCGTCTGCTTTCGCCGGAGATAGGTGAGCTGGGCATCGGCGCGGGCAAGAGCATTCTCCGCTTCACGCACTTCTCCCGCTGATGCCGCGCCCTGCTGCGCAAGTTTTTTCAGCGCGTCCAAATTCCGCTGTGCTGTATCGCGGTCGGTCCCGGCTTTCACCAGTTGGGCGTCGAGGCTCAACACCTCTTCCTGGCTTCCGCCGCGCTTCGCAGAACTGAGGTCGGCCTGCGCCGCTCGCAATAGGGTCTGGGCGCGCGCAGCCTGGGCGCGCGCGTCAGCGTCGTCCAGAACAACTAGCAACTGGCCTTTCTTGACGGAGTCGCCTTCCTTGACCAAAACGCGACGTACGCTCGTTGGGATCGGAGAGTGCGCCTCAAAGTTATTGACCGGCTCAATTTTTCCATTCGTGGAAACCACGCTGCGGATCGTGCCCTGTTCGACGACTGCGGTTCGCACCGTTACCCCTTCGTCACGGCGAGAGACAAAAGCAGCGAGCACGATCACCGCCGTCAGGATCGCAAGCGCCGTTACCCACCAGCGCTGCGGCCGGCGACCCGAACTGTTTCCATTCAATGGCATGCCGAGAAAAACGCAACTTCAATGTATCATCCACGCGCTGCGGGGGGTGGGCAAATACACTCTTTGGACTTGGCTGTTTAGATGCGCCGTGGGGGCTGTTTGCGTCAACAAATACGCGTCTTGTGGAGCGAAGCGAACGTAGTGACAGCCGCCCTCGGCTGTCCTGGCGAGCGCGGGTCGCCTGAGGTTTCATTCATCCGTCCGTGCACGCAAGCCATGCACGCAACCGCGCGGCGGGTCTTCGCCCCGCAGCCCCCAGGGTTGTCCCTGCGCGATTCTTACGATGACGACCAGACTCATGTCGCGAAATCACGAGCTAGGTACAATAAACGGATGCCGAAATCTCTCCGCACCTCGCCCCGCTATACCGCACACCACGCGAGCGCCGGTCTCGATCACGATTTCCCGGAAATTGAAACATGGCCGAACCAGTTTCCAGGATATGAGATTGTTGTGGATGATCCTGAATTCACCTCCGTTTGCCCAAAGACGGGCTTACCGGACTTCGGCAACATCGTGATCCGCTACGTGCCCGATCGCCTGTGCCTGGAGTTGAAGTCGCTAAAGGAATATCTGCAGGCATATCGCAACCTCGGCATTTTCCAGGAGAATGTCGTGAATCAAGTGCTTGAGGATGTTGTCCGCTGGGCCAAGCCGGTGTGGGCAGAAGTGAAAGGTGAGTTTCGTCCGCGCGGAGGGATTGCGACGGTCGTGATTGCCAAGTGGCCGCGAGCGAAGAAATAAGATCACTTTGCGATTACTTAGTTTGCGGCATTGAAGTATTCCCACCAACCGTTAACGAGCGGATCAGAATATTCTCACCGAACGTGTGAGGCTCGCAACCGTGGTCTTGGTTCGCGCGGGTTAGCGCTGGTGCCAGGTCAGTGATCCAGCCGGCGTCGAACAGCCAGACTTTGGTTCCCGGAGCGAGGCCATAGGTCTGCGCGACATTCGCCAACCGGTCCGGCAAATCGTCCGCGTTGAACCTCCACTCCTGAGTACCAGCCGTGATCACGGTGTAAGGGCCGCAATCGGCTTTCGCGAAGCGCTGTAGCGGAGGAAACACCTGGACGATACCGTGGCCGCAGGCGTAATAACCAAGCAGAAGACCACTCTGATAATCGGCGAGTAGGACGGATCCCGGCGGCGCAGACTGTCGTAAGTAGCCCACCGCATTTTTCATCAGCGCCACGGAATGATTTCGAGTTCTTATAAGCGGCGGGGGAGCGGGAAAGAAGTTGCAGAGAGCCAGGGCCACGGCGAGCACGAGGGATTTTGTCCAAAGTCGGGCCGGCAACCAGGTAGCGAGTCCGATGGCTGCGCCGCCGACTGCGAAGGGCGCCAGGAACGCATTGTGTCGCGTGCCGCCATAGGGATAAAGGCCGGCGATCGCGGCGCCGCAGTTGGCCACAAAAGGGAGAGCGAATAGGAGTGCGAGTTCTCGTGGCGTGGGACCGTCCTTGTTCCATGGAGTATCCCTTCGCAAAAGCGAAACCATTCCCGCCAAAAACGTTAGCAGCACCAATGTCCCAACTAAACCGTGACTAAAGAGATAAGTAAAGACGCGCAGAGTCTGCGCCGATGCGAAGATCGCCACGTTGTGATCGCCAGGGTGGAAAATAGATCTTCGTAGCCAGGTTGCGGCGATCTCCTGTGGCATCCCGGTCGCCCTCAAACGCGCGACGTGTGTAACAAGAAAATAGTCGACCAGCGCCAGGGCGCCGACTTGACCGCAGACCCAAACCGCCAACAGGCCAGGACGCTTCCCATAAGGATAGAGCCGGATGAGCATATAGATACCCATGGTGAAGGCGAAAAGCAGAGAAGAATAATGACTGAGAAGCGCCCCGTAGAGACACAGTGAGAACAGCACCATCAATGGCCGCGAATTTTTCTGAATCGCGCTTTCAGACAAGTAAAGGCATCCCGCCATGAAAAACAACAGGAGCGCGTACTGCCGGACCTCAGCCGACAGGCCGATCAGCGAGGGAGCAAACGACAAGAGCAGCAAGCCCATGAAGGCCGTAGAGCGATCCGTAACTTCTTTGAGCCATAGATAGCCAAGCCAGCAGCAGGCTGTTCCCACTATTACCGACGGCAGACGCAGCATCAGCTCCGATTGGCCGAGTGAACGCCAGTAGTAAAGCACTAGGATCAACAGGGGAGGGTGAGCGTTCGTGAGCGCAGCCTTGTAAGCAAGATTCACGGAAGGCTGGCTCGCCGAAAGGTAGTGGAGGGCTTCGTCGGGATTGAGGAAGTACTGCTTTGCCGGAATGAGCCGCGCGACAAAGGCGGCTGCCAACGCAAGGGGAGGCAGCAAAATGTCGACACGAGAGCGGAGTTCCCGCCCGCTAGCCACCGTCTGCTTGTTGGCAGGAGTCTCGCTCACCGCGCAACCTTAACATTTTGCATTATTGTCAGCCCAGCGGGGCGGGGCTCTTCGCCGCCGTGTTATATTCCCACGCTAAGTGCCTCCGAGCAAACTCTATCCCCGAACCGCGCTGGCCCTGCTGACCACGCTGAACCTTCTGAACTACATCGACCGCTCGGTGTTGTTTGCAGTGCAGCCGCTAGTGCAGTCGGAATTCCATCTCAGCAACGCGCAGGTGGGATATCTCACCAGCGCTTTCCTTGGGTTCTATATGGTTGCGGCGCCATTTGTCGGTCCGCTGGCAGATCGCTATTCACGCAAGCGGATCATCGTGCTCGGCGCGATTTTCTGGAGCGCACTGACACTGCTCACCGCCTTCACCCACACCTACTGGGAGCTGCTGGTGCGGCATACGCTGGTCGGCGTGGGCGAAGCAACCTTCGTGACCATTGCACCTACGTTCGTCGCGGACTTGTTTCCGGAGAATAAGCGGGGCCGCATCTTTGGCGTGTTCTACCTGGCCATCCCCGTGGGAACTGCCGCTGGATACCTGCTCGGCGGCAAACTCGGCCCCGATTTCGGTTGGAGATTTCCTTTCTATATCGCGGCAGCTCCGGGCTTTCTGTTGGCGTTGGCTGTTGCTTTTCTCCCAGAACCTCCGCGCGGCCAATTCGACTCTCTGAAAGAAACCCCAGCGCGGGGAACGATTTTCGGACTGGCACGGAATCCGGCGTTCTGGACCGTCACTCTCGGCATGGCGGCAGGCACTTTTTCTCTCGGTGGAATACAGGTGTGGATGCCAACGTTCTTGTCTGTCGCCCGCGGCTATAGTCTGAAAGAGGCCAACGAACTCTTCGGAATCATTGTCGTGGTCTGCGGCATTGTGGCCTCGTTAGCGGGGGGTTGGTTGGGAGACCGCTTGCTGCCCCGCATGAAAGGTTCCTATTATTTTGTCTCGGCGCTCAGCATGGCTTTGGGAGTTCCGGTCATGATTGTCGCTCTTTTCGCCAAGGGACCGATCATGCTGCCGGCAATTGCACTGGCGGCGTTTTTTCTGCTGGTGAATACCTCGCCGTTGAACACAGCGCTAGTCAATGCTGTCGGCGCCCACATCCGAGCCACCGCGATCGCGGTGAACATATTTCTCTTTCATCTGTTCGGAGACGTCCCCTCGCCGGCCTTGATGGGATGGGTAGCCGATCGACGCTCGCTGCAGGCTGCCTTTATTCTGCCGGTGATCGCCATGGCTCTTTCGTCTGCCATACTGTTCTACGGCATGCGATTTGCCCCGCCATTACGCGTGCAGGATGGGTCGGCGGCATCGCAAGTTCCCTCAGGAGCATCTTCCTAGCAGAATGCATTTACAAACAATTCATTGGGCCGCAGGCGGCATCCTCGCACTGGCTTGGTTTTCGCGCATCGTGGAAGCGGCATTCGGTATGCCGCATATCGCCGATATCTCGCGGCCCGAATGGGATCGCAGACCAGCGACCCCAAACGGCGAGCCCAGAGTCAGCATTGTTGTTCCGGCGCGCAACGAAGAAGAACATATTCGCGAGACGATAATGCAGCTGCTCGCGCTCGACTATTCCGGCTACGAAATTATTGTCGTCAACGACCGCTCGACGGATCGCACCGGACAGATTATGGACGAGGTTGCTAACGGTGCTGCCTCAGCGGCTAAAGCCGGCGGAGTGGAGCTCCTGAATCGCACCGGTGAACCGCTGCGCCACCCAAAAGCTCGCGTCAACTCAGAGACTGCCGGGCTCCCAGAGACTGACGTGCTCGAAGACCACGTGACGCTGAGTGCAGAGGCGGACAGGAGTGTCCGCCCTACACGGCTGAAGGTGATCCACGTTTCTGAACTCCCATCGGGATGGTTGGGCAAAACGCATGCGATGTGGACGGCCGGCCATCAGGCGAGTGGTGACTGGTTGCTCTTCACCGATGCCGACGTGCTCTTCAAGCCCGATTCTCTGCGGCGCGCCGTCGCCTATGCCGAAGCAGAGCGAGCCGACCACGTAGTGCTTTTTCCGCGCATGATCATGAAGCGGCCGGGCGAGAAAATGATGATCGCCTTCTTCCAGGCGCTTTTCGTTTTCGGACACCGGCCATGGAAAGTTGCCGATCCTAAAGCGCGCGACCACATGGGCGTCGGAGCTTTCAACATGGTTCGGCGCTCGGTGTATGACGCGGTTGGCACGTATCGCGCCTTGCGCATGGAGGTGCTCGACGACATGAAGCTAGGCAAGGTAGTCAAGAACGCGGGATTTGCCCAGCGCAATGTTTTTGGCGAGGACCTGATTTCGCTCCGCTGGGCAAAGGGCGCCTTCGGCATCGTCAACAATCTCACGAAGAACTTCTTTGCCGTCCTTTCCTTCCAGTGGCCGCGAACCGTGGCCACTATAGTGGGCCTGGGTTTTCTGAATCTCGGGCCATTTCTCGGCGTCTGGCTGGCACATGGATGGGCGCGAATTCCTTACGCCGTTGCACTAGGGTCCCTGTTTCTGATTTATTACGGAATGTCGGCCAGGTCGGCCATCCCGCCATATTATTTCTTTCTGCATCCGGTCAGCACCAGCCTGTTCATGTACACATTGCTGCGCTCGATGTTCCACACCCTCTGGAATGATGGCATCGTCTGGCGGGGGACAAAATATCCGCTGGAACAGCTGCGTAAGGGGATGGTGTAAGGAAAGTCACGAGTAACCCTAACGAGTTACCCCCGCTTCACTGCAAATAGAGGGAGTTGTTTGTTTGGTTCCACCCATGCCCAACGTGTTGTATTTGTCGCGACAGCAGACTCTACTAATTAAGGCACGCCAAGTTACATTTACGGCACTCTGAAACCGCCGTGATTTGTCCAACAGTAATCACTGTCCCGATAGTCAACAAGAGACAGACTGAGTTCAATTTGCAAAAGGAGGGGATATGCAACGTTTTTTCGTGTTAATTGTTTTTCTGGGCTTCTTCTCGCTTCCATTGATGGCGCAGGAATATTCCAGAGCGGAGGTGTTTGGTGGTTATCAATACCTGCACCTGGGGGGAAGCGGTACGGACATCAATGCCAACGGCTGGAACGCCTCCTTAACCGGCAACTTTAACAGTTGGTTCGGAGTGGCCGCGGACTTCAGTGGCGCCTACAAGACGATCAGCGGCGTGGACACCAAAGTTTACACTTACGCCGGCGGTCCAGTAGTTTCCTTAAACTCCGGGGGTAAGGTAAACCCATTTGTCCACGCGCTGTTCGGAGGGGCTCATGCGAGCGCTTCGTTATCTGGCGTGGGATCTGGCTCCACTAATGGTTTCACCATGATGTTTGGCGGCGGAGCCGATGTGAAACTCAACGCCGTGCTAGCGGTCCGCCTGGTCCAAGCGGACTGGGTCTACTATCGCTTTTCAGGAAATAGCGAAAGCCACAATGTGAGACTGTCGACAGGTATCGTGGTCCGCTTCTAACTGCCGAAGCGAAGGCTGCTTAAAGCCACCGTGCTGGAAGCAGCCTTTTACTGTGGCTCTCCCGGATCTTCGATCGAAATGGGCGAGCCCTGCTTCCTATGTGTCTTCTTAGCCTTGGGATGGCTGTATTTCCCCGCACTGTAGTGGCCCCGACGTTCGACGTCGTAGTCGGTGGGTACTGAAGGAACGACGACGAAAGCGCTTTCGCCCAGTTGCTGGGTGTGGCGCAAGACGATCTCAGCGCGTCCGTCGTGATCTTGGATCGTACCCTTGATTTCAACCATTCGGCCTTCGAGCTGCTGAATATCGCCCACCTTTTTTAAATCGTCCGGGAACACGACCACGGTGAAGGGACACGTCTTGTGGTCCTGGCAGAAGGTGAGGAAGGTGAGGCCGTTGGTGCCCTCTGCCACGTGCAGCACGGTTCCGCTGACGCACTGGGTGGTCCCTACGTGTTTGCTCGCCTCGGCGAATGAGACGCAGTCATGCTTCGAAGAATTGCGCGCGGAGCAAACCCCGCTCATTGTAATAACAGCGGCAAGAACGCTCCCGAGCAAGTAAGGCAGAGTAAGAAAACGCATGATGGCTGCGGCGCAGAGAAGTGCGTCCTTAGTTTGATTGTAGGCGTGGAAGGGAGATCATACGCTAAGCAGGAGGCAAATTTTCGCGGCGACTTCCCGAAAAGGGAACTTGCAGTGCCGATCCGCAGCACGCCCGGGTTTGGCGTGGTGGGGTGGAGCGCCGGGGCTCAGCCCCGGCCTGCCACATTTCTCGCGGTTACAAGCATCGCGCGTCCGCTACTTGTTGAAAGACTTTACGGCCGCTGCTTCGTCGTCCTTCACATCGAAGACGGTGTAAAGCTTCGTGATCTGCAGCAGGTCATGTACTTTCTTGGTGAGGTTGAGCAGCTTGAGTTCGCCACCCTGGTTTTTGGCGGTGGTGAAGGCGCTGACCAGCTCGCCGATGCCTGAGCTGTCGATATAGTTCACGTCGCCGAGGTTGAGCAGGATCTTTTTCTGTCCCTTGGAAAGCAGGTCGCGCACCGTTTCGCGCAGAACTACGCTGCCTTCGCCGAGGGTGATCCGGCCGCTGAGATCGACAATGGTGACGCCATCCACCTGACGAGTACTGGACTTCATGGTCACTGAGGAGCCTCCTTGGAGTCCGCGGGGTTGCCGTGGACGTGCTTGATCATTCTAAGTTCGGTGCCCGTCTGGGAGGGGTGAATCTCCACCACATCCATGAACGAGCGTATCAGGAAAATGCCGCGTCCCGAGGTCTTCAGCAAGTTATCCGGCGCCAACGGATCCGGAATCTTGCTGGCGTCGAGCCCTTTGCCTTGATCGCGGATGACGATGACAAGGTCGTGGACCGTACGCTCAAATGCGAGTGTAACTTTTTTAGTCGGGTCGTAGGCATTGCCATGCAAAACTGCGTTAACAGCGGCTTCCCGCACCGCCATGGAGATCTTCATGATCTCCTCGTCGTCAAAGCCCGCTTCGGCGGCCATTCGGCCAGCCGTCTCTTCGGCATTGTTCACCGTCTCCAGCGTCGAATCGAGCGTATAGGAGACGCGGTCTGCGGACATAGTAGTCTAATATGAGCGAACGGTTCCTGAGTCGGCCTTCGCCTCGCTACGACGATGACACCAGGCCCGTGGTGCTGGCCCAAATGCGACGGACGGGCGAATTGAGAGTTTGCCTGTAGGGCTCGCAAAAGTCAACGCGATCCACCACGTTTTGCTGCGCGGCGAGCTCCGGAGCAAGGTGAGGTAGCTCGGCTAAGCCCGGAAAGTGGCGGTTCGAGCCGGCCGCTTGTCGCCACAATGGGCACGCTGCAGCAAGCTCCATCCGGCTCACGATGAAGCGACGAATCAGGAATGCGCTCGGTTGGTCTCGTCCTGCAAGGTTTTATCCGGCCCTCTCGGTTTCGCTGTCGGCTGTTCCCGGTAATTAATAAACAATCGCAGCCGGCTAGGGACTGACCGTCAGCGTCACGTTGGTCGGATTGTAGGCGACGGTAAAGTGCCCGCCGGTAGGGATAGTCAGGCCGTTGACGTGGGCAAATGTGCCGCCGACCGCGCTTCCGGTCAAGATGATGAACGTATTACCGACCGCAGGTACAAAACCGTTGACCACCTTGATGTTCAGGGTCCCATTCAGACTGACCCCGTTGCTGACAGCTAGTTGGCTATATTGCGTGCCCACCGTCGTCCCCCCGATCTGCACATTCAAACTCGCCGTCGATTCCTCCGTGTAGGTACTCACCGAGAGCGTGCCCGCCTTGGTCAGCGTATCCCCCGCCGTCACTGACGCCTTCGAATTTACGCTGGCAGCAACCGTGCCCGTGCCGAACAACTTACCGCCTTGGAGGCTGACATTCCCCACAGCGACCGAGAGAACACCGTCGACCGTAGTCGTCCCTGCGGTCTGCACATAGTTGCAGACGAACGATGGATTGCAAAGAACCTTGAAGGCGCTGTTCTTTGCGGCGGTCACTTTGCCGGCATTGCTGAAGTTGCCGCTGAGTGTGGTGGCGAACTGCTGACCACCTGTGACGGTGAAAGAGCCCGTGCTCTCGTTGGTGGAGAAGCCAGTCAGTGCATTGACCGCGCTTTGGTTGCCGATCAGAGCAGTGGTGCCAGTCAGAGTTATGCCGGCGGCATTGTTCACGATGTTGGCGCCATCAAACAGCAATCTTCCCGTCGCCATGTACTTGCCTCCGGTCAGGGTGTTGCCGGAGAAATTGCCGAATAATCCACCCTCGATGTACAAGGTGCTTGGCTTGGATACTTTCAGTGTTCCGACCGCTTTGCCGTTCGTCGTATTGGTGAAGTTGCCATTGATAATCAACGTATTTGTCTGGTTCGCGTTGATGACGCCCTCGTTAATCACGCTGTTGTTGCTAGTCGGGTTGATAACCCCGGCTCCCTGGATGGTGCCCTGATTCGTGAGGGTGGCGCCGTTATTCTGACCGTAACCGAAAATGTTGGTGTTCGGGTTATTCGACATCGTCAGCGTGCCCGTTCCTTTCAGGGTTACATTGCCAGCGATATCCAGGGTTGCCGGATTGCCTCCCGTCCCAAGCTGAAAGGGTCCGTTATTGGTAACTGTGTTGGCCAGGTATTCAAACCCGTTTATCACTTGATACGTGCCGTTGATCGTCACTCCGTCCAGCGTTACAGCACCGTTTCCGTTGTTGCCCTGAATGACGCCGGTGCCGCTGGTTGTGAGGTTTCCGTTCTTGAGGATCGCGCTGCCATATTGCTGAACAATCGAGCCAGCATCCGCGTGAATCGTTCCACCGGTGTTGTCAAACGTCCCGCCGCCTTCCGAATTACCTTCGAACACGAGCGTTCCTCCATTGGTGGCCTCCATCGTGCCGGTGTTCGTCATCGGGCCGCTGCAGATGCTGACGTACAGCGGCGTCGCCTGGTTCGCATTGACAATGTTCTGATTGATAAATGTGTTGCTGCAGCCCGGGCTTATGGTTCCTGATCCCTGGATCGTCGTCTGATTTGTAAGCGTGGCTCCATTGTTCTGGCCGTATCCGAAAATCTGATTGCCGGCGTTATTGGTCATGGTCACCGCGCCCGTGCCCTTCAGCGTCACGCTCCCGTTAATGTCCACTACTGCGGAGTTGCTATTGGTACCGATTTGGAAGGGACCGTTGTTGGTGATCGTGTTGTTCAGGTATGCGAACCCGTTGATCACCTGATAGGTACCGTTGATCGTGACTCCGTCGAGCGCGGTGGCGCCGTTTCCGTTATTGGCCTGAATGACGCCGCTGCCGCTGGTAGTCAGCGTTCCGTTCTTCACAATCGCACTACCATACAACTGCACGATGGAACTGGGGTCGGCATGAATGACGCCGCCGCCGGTGTTGTCGAACGTTCCGCCGCCTCCCGAATTGCCTTCGAGAACCAGGTTCCGCCGTTCGTCGCCTCCAGCGTGCCGGTGTTCGCAGAGGGCCCGTTGCAGATGCTGATGTATAGCGGCGTTGTCTGGTTCGCGTTGACGATGTGTTGGTTGTTAAAGGTGTTGCTGCAACCTGGTTGGATCGTTCCAGATCCCCGGATCGTGCTCTGATTGGTGAGCTTGGCTCCCGTTCCCTGACCATAACCGAAGATGATGTTGTTCGCGCTGTTCGACATATTCAAAGTACCGGCCCCGGTCAGGGTCACGGCTCCGCTGATGTCGAAATTCGCTCCGCCGCTGGTTGCGGCAATCGCGAGTATGCCGGCGTTGCTGATCGTCGGGCCGAATACATTCAGGAGACCACCCACGAGCGTAACGCTGTCATCGCTGTCGATGGTCAGGTTCCCGCTCTGCTCCCCATCGCTGACCGTGACCGCAGAGGCACCAGCCAGGCCATGATCGACGTAAACGCTGGAGCTCGAGGTCGGGACTCCGGCCGTCCATTTGGTGGCGTCATTCCAGTTACCGGCCCCGCCCTTCCAGTTGTCCTGGGCGAAGGCCAGAATTGGAATCAGGCAGGCCGCCAGCAAAATGGCGGATCGCATCGTTGTTTTTTTTCGGAGCGCTGCAAGGCACACTTCTTCGCAAACTTTCCCCAAAGGTTGCGTCATGGTCACACCTCAACGAACTTTTTTCAAAGTGTCGTTCTAAAATTCCGAAGTTGTGACGTGCCAAAAAAGGGGCTTACTGAACGAGCTCGGCCTGGGAGAAATTACATGTTAAGGGGCCGAAACGGCACAATTAGACTGCTGGGGAACGCCGCTGTCAAGAGGCAAAAGTCTGCACTGTCCTACCAAACCAATCTTCCAAGGGATGATGCCGCGCCAGTGGAGCGGCATTGGACTACAGGCGGCGTCGATAAAGGCAAAACCTAAACTCCACGTTGTCAAATACCTTCTCCAGGAAGCCCGCGGAGGCGAACAGTTGCTCTTGCTCCAGCGTTGGGGCGACGTATGCGATGTACAGCGGCCGAGGGTGTGAGAGAAGCGAGCGACCAATGCCAGCTACGACGCATGACAGCACCCGGGTATGACAGGGATGGAAGAAAAACAGGACCGAAGCTTCAGGAGGAAGCGCACAATCCGCGAAGTCCACGTTCAAAGACTGGATGTCGCGACACTTCTGAGTTGCAGAACTATATCGCCGGATATTTTCTTCGGCAGTTCTGTGTAGTTCTGGTGAGAATTCCAGACCCAATATCCTCCTAAATGGGAACTCAGACGCGAGCAGCAATGCGCGTCCTTTGCCGGATCCAAAATCTACGAACGTGTAGTCTTCAAAAGCAATATCTAAACCTGCCAAAACGTGATTGAAGCGGATGGGATCGATAGCAACATAGTCATTCCCGTCAATCCAGTTCGAGCTGGGAATGTTGAGATCGCTGAGATAGGTCCATCCTCCGAACCTGCCATCTGTGTCAACGCCGTACTCCGTGTCAAACTCGCTTACCTCGGAATCCGGACGTAGCGACCTGGCAGCGCGGTACTCTCGAAAAAGATGAACGGGCAAAAGAAAGCTCCGGCAAAGGCTGGTCACGAGACCGCGCTCCCGTAACGACTTCTTAATTCGGGGGATCATCGTTCTCGTAACTCTCGGCATCGAACTGCCTTTCCTGCTCTAGCCACATGTTGTTATGGCTGAGAAGAACCGTCTTAGCTTGGTCGCGTCCAGCTTGCCGTCGGTTCGTACTCCGGAACACAGATCGAGCCCGAACGGACCTACTTCTTCAATGGCCTGGACTACGTTCTGCGGCGTGAGCCCTCCGGCCAGAAATAGCGGAATGCCCATGCGTTCGCGGATCGTGCGACTGAGGGTCCAATCGTGAGTTCTGCCCGTACCGCCTAATTCCTTGACCGCGAGTTTCTGGTTGCCGGAATCAAGCAGGATTGCGTCCACGTGCGGCGCGATTCGGGCCGCCTCTTCGATGGACTCGGGGCCGGTCACATGAATGACCTGAACCACGGAAATCCCGGGCAAAGCATCCTTCAGATCGCGATGCGTGCCGACGGTGAGATGATCGCAGATCTGGATCGTATTCGTCCGGCAAAAGCGCTGTTGCTCGATGATCTCGGGAACCCTCTGTCGCGAAGTTAGGAGGAATGTTCCGATAGGGGGTGGGACGGTCGCGGCAATCTCTGCGATTCGCTCATCGCTGATGACGCCAGGCCCGCTCGGCATGCTTGAAACCAGGCCGAGCGCGGACGCTCCACACTCGATGGCCAGAGCCGCTTCGTCAACACTACTAATGCAACAGATTTTTACTCGTGGCGTGCGCGTCGCGTTCATGAAGGGACTCTTCTGGTTTCCCGTAGAGACGCGGCTTGCCGCGTCTCACTCTGTGGCGGGAGGCGCTGCAAGCCGCGTCTCTACAGACGGAAGGATATCCCGTAGTCCGCTACCGCAGCCTACTCCCCGTAAGGAACCCAGATATTCTTTACCTGGCTAGCGTGCTCAAGAAACCAGCGTCCCTCAGCCAGCTTGGGGTTGAACCAATCGATAACGCGGCCTTCGTTCGTCCAAACCTGTTTCAGATTGCCAATCGACATGGCCTTGGCTGCGGCGGCGCTGGCTTCATCGCCAAAGCACCAGACGGCATCGACATCGTCGTGTTCGGCAAGCGTCTTCAGAAGCTGCGACATGTACCCGGTCACAATATTCAGTGCGCCACCCGGCAAATCGCTGGTATCGAAAAGCTGGTAGAGATCGCTCGCGATAAGAGGATAGGCCTCCGAAGGAACGGCGATCACCGTATTTCCAACTGCAAGAGCAGGCATAACGACCGAGAGAAATCCGAGCAGCGGCGCTTCACGCGGACAGATGATTCCAACCGTGCCTATGGCCTCGTTCATCGCGATCGCGATATTCCGAAATGGAGGATTGTGCACCGCGCCGTCAAACTTATCGGCCCACGCCGCGTACGAAAAAATGCGCTCGATGCTGAGATCTACTTCCGCGGCGGCCTGGCTTTCGCCAACCACGGCGGCCAGGCGATGCGCAATTTCATCGTGCCGCTGGGAAAGATTCTCCGCGCAGTAGTAAAGAACCTGGGCCCGATTGTGCGCGGTAGCCTTCGCCCACGATGCCGCCTTTCGCGCCGCCTCGACGGCGTTGCGGATGTCTTTGCGATTGCCGAGCGGTGCTTCACCCAGCAATCGTCCGTCCGCCGCGCGAACTTCTATGTAGTAGCCGGAGTCCGGACGCGCCTGCTTGCCTCCGATGTAGAGCTTGACAGTTCGATCGATGTCGGGAGTCACGATTTCGGGAGCATCGGTGCTCAGAGTACTCGCAGAAGCGTTGGAGTCTCCCTTCGACTCAGTTTCGGGCAGCGCGAGCGTCGTCTCCGCCGGAAGGGTCGGCGCGCTCTTGAACCATGCTGGCTCCATATATTCCACCAAGCCTTCACGTCCGCCCTCGCGTCCGTAGCCGCTCTCGCGGTAGCCACCAAAGCCACAAGAGGCGTCGAACAGGTTCGTGCAGTTTACCCAGACCACTCCCGCTTTAAGTTGCGCGGCCACATGCAGGGCGACGTTGATGCTCTCGCTCCAGACACAAGCCGCCAATCCATAAACCGTATTGTTTGCCAACTCCACCGCTTCCGCGGGCGTGCGGAACGTCATCGCCGCCAGCACGGGGCCGAAGATTTCCTGCTGCGCAACAATCGATGTCGGATGCACATTGCTCAGAAGCGTCGGCGGATAGTAGAACCCGCGCGCAGGCAACGTAACCTGTGGCTGCCAGCATGTCGCGCCGTCGGCCACTCCCTGATCGACGAGGTTGCGAATGCGATCGAGCTGCACCTTCGCCACGATCGCGCCGATGTCGATGGCTTTGTCGAGCGGCGCGCCGATTCGCAGAGTGCTCATGCGATCCTGCACTTTGGCGATCAGAACTTCGGCAATGCTCTCCTGCATCAGCAGCCGCGAGCCCGCGCAACATACCTGTCCCTGATTGAACCAGATTCCGTCCACCAGCCCTTCCACCGTGCTGTCGAGGTCAGCGTCTTCAAAGACAATGAAGGGAGACTTGCCGCCGAGCTCGAGCGAAAGTCGCTTATGGCTTGTCGCCGTAGCCGCGCGAATTGCGCGTCCAACTTCGGTTGATCCGGTGAATGCGATCTTGTCCACATCCGGATGCTTGACGAGTGCCTCGCCGGTTGAGCCGTCTCCGGTGACGATATTGACCACACCGGCGGGCAAGCCAGCTTCCTGGCAAATTTCTGCGAAGGCCAGCGCGGTGAGTGGCGTGTATTCAGCCGGCTTCAAAACGACGGTGTTGCCTGTCGCCAGAGCGGGTGCAATCTTCCACGCCAGCATCAGCAGCGGGAAATTCCATGGGATGATTTGCCCCACAACCCCAATGGGCTCGCGCAGCGTGTACGCAAGGTACTTTGCACCGGGTGTGTAGGGAACTGAGAGAGGAATCGTGTTGCCCTCGAT
>Ga0210400_10001209_pt1 | contig 26007 bp, 20 predicted proteins | sample IncBWH26MmetaG_FD_155456 | JGI IMG/M metagenome (GOLD analysis project Ga0210400, IMG submission 155456) | Forest soil microbial communities from Barre Woods Harvard Forest LTER site, Petersham, Massachusetts, United States - Inc-BW-H-26-M | ecosystem: Environmental > Terrestrial > Soil >...
AATCACAATACGTTTCGACGCCGGATAAAATCGCTCAAGCGCCGGATGCAGCAGGAAGGCGCTGCCTTCATCTTCGGCGAAGCCGCTGTCTTCCGAGACCAGGATGAAATCCGGCTTCAGGCTGATAATGCTCTCGAGCGAAGCAAACCCGCCGGACCTGATGCCGAGATCGCCGGCGGCGTTGGCGAGACCGGCATTGGCCAATAGCGAACTGGTCAGGCTGTCGCGGCCGGAAACCCAACCGCGCCGCGACACCGCCAGCACGCGCCAGGGTTTGCGGGCCGCCGCTTGATGCGCGTGCGCGATCGCGACGTCGAGCCGGCTGATTTCCGCCGCGGCGCGATCGGGATGCCGGGTGACGTCGCCCATCAGGCGAATGGCTTTCTTCACATCATCCAGCGATCGCGCGGCATCGAATTCGACGACGCGCAGGTTCTTGTCCTTGAGCAGTTGCCGTGTGGCGAGCTTCGTGAAACGGCCGGCGACCACCACGTCCGGTTCGAGGATCAGCACATCTTCCGCCGCGCCCGAGAGCTGCTGATATTGCCTGGCCTTGGAGGCGTCCCACGAGCGGGCCGGATCGCGCGCATAGGGGCTCAGGCCCAGGATCTGCTCTGGGTCGGCCAGCGCCATTAGAAGCTGGTCGGTGCAGGCGTTGATCGATGCGATCCGTGGCAGGCCGGCGGCATCAGCGGCAGAGGACAAATTGAGGCAACCGGCGATCATCAGCATCGCGCCGAGTGCGCGTCGTAACCTCTCGCGCTTTGGCGCGGATGATGGCATGAAGCGCTGATGAAACACGGCGGCGATCTGACTGAAGCAATGGCGCGCTATGGCGGGGCGCCGCGAATGTGGCTCGACCTGTCGACCGGCGTCAACCCCTGGCCGTGGCCGATTCCTGTCCACTTGCCGGCGGATATATGGCAGCGTTTGCCGTCGCGCGCCGGCGAGGAAGCCTTGATCGCGGCGGCGCGCGAGGCTTACGCCGTGCCCACCGGGGTCGCGATCGTCGCGGCTGCGGGAACCCAGTCGCTCATTCAATGGCTGCCGCACCTGGCGAGCGGGGGGCCGGTCGCGATCGTGGAGCCGACCTATAATGAGCACGCGCCGGCGTGGCGCATGGCCGGTCATGAAGTGATCGCACGCGCCGATCTTGAGGATCTTCCGCCAGCGGTCCGTCATGTCGTGGTGGTGAATCCCAACAATCCCGACGGACGCGTGATCTCCCGCGCGGCGCTGGCGCGCATGGCGGCGCTGTTGAAAGAGCGCGGCGGATGGCTGGTGGTCGATGAGGCCTTTGCCGACGTTGAGCCCGAAACAAGCGTCATCGAATTATGCGCCGATCTGCCTGTCGTGGTGCTGCGTTCGTTCGGGAAATTTTACGGCCTTGCAGGGCTCAGGCTGGGATTTGCCGTAGCGCCCCCGGAGATCGCGCGGCAAATTGCGTTGGCGCTCGGTCCCTGGGCTTGTTCCGGACCGGCGCTGAAGATCGGTGCCGCCGCGTTGGACGACCGGGAATGGGCAGATCGCGCGCGCCTCGCGATTCAACAGCAGGCGGGCAAGGTCGACGCCGTGCTGGCCGGCGCCGGATTCGCGATTGTCGGCGGAACCGGGCTGTTTCGTCTCGCGCGCCGCCCCGATGCCGGCAAGGTGCACGCTTCGCTAGCAGCCCGGCATATCTGGTGCCGGCGCTTCGACTGGGCCGACGATCTCCTGCGTGTTGGTCTAGCAGACGACCGCGACCTCGATCGTCTCGCGGCCGCGCTGGCGACAGCAAAAGCGTGATGAGATCAGATTGATCTGTCGCGGCAATGGCCGCGGTGTAAGCCATTGAGTTAGCGGCCTTTATAGCGGACATTTGGGGGGTGTCCCCCAAGTGCATTTGATGCAAATATATGATATTGTTAACATTATGAAAAAAGCTCCAGAGGACATAAAGGAGGACATCCAACCGGCAGTCGATCGGGGGGAGAACGTTACCCAGATGGGTCCTTTGCTTCTCTCAGAGGACTCACGCCATCGGGGCGCTTTGATCGATCTGGCGATCGACCTTGCCGGGAAAGCCGCTGGATTTCGTAGCAGCCTTGCTCCCGGTATACGCACGGCGCTTGCCGATCTCGTGCGGTCAATGAACTGCTATTACAGCAACCTCATTGAAGGGCACGACACGCATCCCATCGATATCGAGCGCGCCCTGAAAAACGACTACAGCTCGGATCGTACCAAACGCGATCTCCAGCTTGAAGCTAAAGCGCACATCTTGGTGCAGCAATGGCTCGACACAGGCAATCTTCGTGGTCGTTCCACCACATCAGATGGTCTGCTTGAAATTCATCGGCGGTTCTGCGAGCTGCTACCCGACGACATGCTATGGGTCGAAGAGCCCGACACGCATGAGCGCCTTCGCGTCATTCCCGGTGAGCTGCGATCTCGTGATGTCAAGGTAGGTAGACATATCGCCATTAGCCCAGGTGCCATTCCTCGCTTTCTGGAGCATTTTGAAAGTATCTACAGTCGCGTCGGCAAGACAGACGCTATCCTTGCATCGGCGGCGGCGCACCACCGCCTCTTGTGGATACATCCGTTTCTCGACGGCAATGGTCGCGTAACCCGGCTGATGTCACATTGCATGTTGTTGGATGCGCTCGATACCGGCGGCGTCTGGTCTGTAGCGCGCGGCCTTGCTCGTAACCTGGAAGCCTACAAGGGACACCTTGCCGCTTGCGATCTCCCGCGTCGTAACGACCTTGATGGACGGGGTAATCTGAGTGAAGAGGCATTGGCTGCCTTCACAGGCTTCTTCCTTGAAACCTGCCTCGACCAAGTAAAATTTATGGAAGCGCTGGTGCAACCAGATCATTTGCGCACCCGCATTCTACTCTGGGCCGAAGAGGAAGCTCGCCTCGACAAGCTTCCCGCCAAAGCGGGGGCCGTCATCGAAGCCGTGCTCTATCGCGGAGAATTACCGCGCGGCGATGTCGCGGGCATTCTCGGTCTGACTTCCCGACACGCGCGCCGCATAGCTTCCGCTCTGCTGGATCGTGGCGTTCTGTCCTCAAAGGGACCGCGCGATCCTCTTACGCTGGCATTCCCAGCCACGCTTGCCACTCGCTGGATGCCCGGATTGTTTCCGGAACAGATTTCCGATGCCGGGCAATGACAACAAACATGCTGTCAATATGGATGCGCGCGAACTCACGTTGGAGGCAATGTCGAGGGGCCGAAATGAATTACGATAGTGGTGGCGCGTCACCCCCGAATTCACCTCTCCCACAGGGGAGAGGTGAGTGAACCCGCTGACAGACCGATGCGATCAAAAGCCGTCGCGCTCCAGATAGATACGCTCACGCGTCCGCGACGAACTTGTTTTCGATCCTGCCGAGGCCGGAGATTTCGATCGCGACGACATCGCCTGACTTCAGGAATTTCGGCGGATTGAAACCGATGCCGACGCCGGCCGGTGTGCCGGTGGCGATGATGTCGCCCGGGGCCAGCGCCATGCCCTCGGAGATGGTCGAAACCAGCGACGGGATATCAAAGATGAGATCCCTGGTGTTGGCGTTCTGCCGCAGTTCGCCGTTGACCCAGCACTTCACATCGAGGTTTTCCGGCTCGACTTCATCGCTGGTCGTGATCCAGGGCCCCATCGGGCAGAAGGTATCGAGCGTTTTGCCGATGAACCACTGCTTGTGGTTTTTCTGGCGGTCGCGGGCGGTGACGTCGTTGACGATGGTGTAGCCGAAGATGTGGCTATAGGCGTCCTTCCTGGCGATGTTGCGCCCGGGCTTGCCGATGATGACGGCGAGTTCCGCCTCGTAATCGACGCTCGACGTTATATTGGAATGAAGCTGCACGTTGTCGTTGGGGCCGACCACCGTGTTCGGGCCCTTGGAAAAGATCGCCGGATATTCATCGATCGCCTGATCCTTCCTGGCACCGGCCTCGAAGCCGCTGTTGGAAAATTCACGCGCGTGCTCACCGTAATTCTTGCCGACGCAGAAAATATTCCGGCGGGGCACCAGGATCGGCGCCGTCAGCTTGACATCGCCCAACGCCATATCCGGCGCGCTCGATGATATCTTGCCGTCCGCATACCGCGTCACGAGGTCGATCATGTCGCGCACGCCGCTGACAGGACGTACCCGCCCGGCCGCGGCATCGACGATTCCGACACCCAAGGCGGCGCCACGGTAGAATGATGCAAACTTCATCTTCGATTTCCATTCGATTTTGATTGTCCGGGACCCAATAACAGAAGCTTGCGAATGATCAACTGGACGTCGATCAGAAAAACGCGAAGGACGGTTAAAAGATCGATTCACCGACAACCGCGGGCCGAATCGATCCGCCTGTTCGGTGCTTCTTCAGACGCCGAGGCGCGCAACGAGGGCGCGGGCCAGGATCGCCCTCGCTGTTTGCGAGCCAGTCCATGCAACTCTATCGCGTCGCCATCGTTGAGCGCGTGTTGGCCGAGATCGGCCAATCCGCGCGTCCGATAAGCGAAGCCCCGCGGGACGGGCGAAGGATATTGGGAAAGTCCGCGACAGGTCTGGTCATCTGCCATTGGGATGCGACGTCCCTGAGACCTCCGGACCGGCCTGGCGCCGAAAAGCCGCCTTGACAGGTTCGCGCCGGAGCTATTGACTAACTAGTTAGTAATAGATCGGGCGCCGAGGGTGGTAATGGGATCGGACAAGAAGTTCAGGGTCGCGGTCGATATCGGCGGCACCTTCACCGATATCGCGCTGTTGACCGACACTGGCTTGATCCACCAGAGCAAGATTTCATCGACGCCGGCCGATCCGAGCATCGCGGTCATCGCAGGCGTCGGGCAGCTGTTGGCCGAGTTGTCGATTGCGCCTGATACCATCGCCGAGGTGCTGCATGGCACCACCGTGGGTTCGAACACCATCCTGCAGCGCAAGGGCGCGCGGACCGGTCTGATCACGACCCGCGGCTTTCGGGACGTGCTGGAGATCGGGCGGATTCGCATGCCCGACATGTTCGACCTGACCTGGGAAAAGCCGAAGCCGCTGGTGCCGCGGCGGCATCGCCTCGAGGTCAACGAGCGCATGGCGGCCGATGGCGAAGCGGTCGAGCCGCTGTCGGAATCAAGCGTGATCAATGCGGGCAGCGCGCTGGTGGCCGAGGATATCGAAGCCGTCGCCATCGCCTTCATCAACAGCTACCGTAATCCGGCGCATGAGTTGCAGGCGGAAGCGATCCTGCGCGCGCATTTCCCGCATCTCCTGGTCACCACGTCGTGCGCGGTGTTGCCGGAAATGAAGGAGTATGAGCGCACCAGCACCACGGTGGTGAACGCCTATCTGCTGGCGGCGATGCGCAGCTATTTGCAACGGCTGGAATCCGGACTTCGCTCCATTGGCGTCGCGGCGCCCATTCTGGTCATGACGTCGAACGGCGGCATGCTGGCGGCGAATGTGACCTGCGAAAAGCCGGTGCTGGTGGTGGCCTCCGGTCCCGCCGGCGGCGTCATCGGCGCGGCGCGGCTCGGCGTCGCCCGCAACGACCGCGACGTCATCGTGTTCGATATGGGCGGCACCACCGCAAAGGCCGTCATCATCGAGGACGGCCGTCCCAGCATGACATCCGAGTATGAGTTTCGCGACGGCATTTCGACCTCAAGCCGTTTCATCAAGGCCGGCGGCTACATGCTTAAAGTGCCGGCGATCGATATCGCCGAGGTTGGCGCCGGCGGTGGATCGCTGGCCGGCATCGACAAGGGTGGGCTTTTGATTGTCGGGCCGCAGTCGGCCGGCGCCGTGCCGGGACCGGCGTGTTATGGCCTTGGCAATGATCGGCCGACCGTGACCGACGCCAATGTGGTGCTGGGTTTCATCAACGCGACGTCGCTTGCAGGCGGCAAGCTCGCGATCGATCGTTCGCTGAGCGAGGCTGCAATCCGCAGCCATGTCGGCGATCCCCTGGGCTTGCCGTTGCAGGATGCGGCGCACGGCATCCGCGCCGTGGCCAACGCGGCGATGGCGCGTGCGGTTCGTGCCGTCACCGTCGAGCGCGGACGCGATCCCCGCGATCTCACGCTGATGGCGTTCGGCGGCAATGGCGGCGTCCATGCGCCGGATCTGGCGCGGCAGTTGGGCATTCCGCGCGTCGTGGTGCCGCCGATGTCGGGCATCTTCAGCGCGCTCGGCATGCTCGCTTCCGATATCGAGCACACGGCGCTGAAAACCGTCAGCCGGCGCCTCGACCGGATGGATAGCGCCGACCTCGCGGCAATCAAGACGGAGTTGCAGCGGCAAGTCGCAGCCCAGCTCGCGGCCGACGGCTATCAGGCGGAACGTACCGCCTTTCTCTGGGAAGCGGATTTGCGCCATGAGGGACAGGCCACCGAACTCACCGTGCCGTTCGAGGGCGAGGATCTCACTCAAATCCGCGAGCGCTTCGTCGCCGAATACTTCAAGACCTACGGCTATCGCGACTCGACCCCGATCGAACTCATGAAGCTGCGCGTGGCCGGCCGTGGCCTGCGCGACAACCGGCTTGATTTCGGCGCCATGAAGATCGCGGCACGGGCCGGGTCTTCGCAAGGCGGCACGCGGCCCATTTCCTTTGCCCGCGGCGAAGCTCCCATCGCGGTCGAGATCGTGGACCGCCGCGCGGTCGGCGCAAAACCCCGCCAGGGTCCGCTGATCATCGAGGAATTCGATGCCACCATCATTGTGCCGCCCGATGCCACCGTGCACAAGGATGCCATCGGCTGCATTGTTATGGAGTTCGAGGCATGAAGGTCGATCCGATTACGTTTGCGGTGATCAAGAGCGGTCTCGATTCGATCGCCGACGACATGGCCTATACCGTGGTGCGGATCGCGCGGTCCGAGATCGTCAAGGACGTGATGGATTTCTCGGCCGCGCTCTGCGCCGGCGACGGCCAGATGGTGGCGCAGGCCAAGACCATCGCCCAGCATCTCGGCGCGATTCCCGAAGCGATGGCATCGGTGCTGGCAAAATTCGAGGGCGACCTCCATGAGGGCGACGTCGTCATCATGAACGATCCCTATCACGGCGGCATGCACCTGCCTGATATCTTCATGTTCGTGCCGATCTTCTTCGGCGGCGCGCGGCGCGCCTTCGCCGTGGTGATCTGTCATCACACCGATGTCGGTGGCCGGGTGCCGGGCTCCAACGCATCCGACTCGACCGAGATCTACCAGGAAGGTCTGCGCATTCCACCGCTCAAGCTCTACGACCGCGGCGTGCTCAACACCACGCTCGAGGCGTTGATCAAGATCAACGTCCGGGTGCCGGACCGGGTGTGGGGCGATTTGTCAGCCCAGTTCGCCGCCGCCCAGGTCGGCAGGCGAGGACTCGAAAAGCTGTTGCAGCGCTACGGCGCCGACGAGGTCGATGCCTATATGCAGGAACTGCTCGATTATGCCGAGCGGCTGACGCGTCAGGAAATCAAGGCCTGGCCGAAGGGCACCTATCGCTTCCGCGACTACATCGACAGCGACGGCTTTTCCGACACGCCTATTCCAATCAATGTCGCGATCACGGTCAACGACGACGGCACGCTCTTGGTCGACTACACCGGGTCATCGCCGCAGGTGAAGGGCGCGCTGAATTCAACGCTCAGTTTCACGCATTCGCTAACCTATCTGAGCGTGCGTTGCGTGCTCGCCAAAGACGTGCCCAACAACGTCGGGCTGTTTCGCTGCATCACCGTGAAGGCGCCGGAGGCCTCCGTGCTCAATCCGGTGATGCCGGCGCCTTGCGCGGCGCGTGCGCTCACGGGCTACCGCGTGTTCGACACCATGCTTGGCGCACTCGCGCAAATCGTTCCCGACAAGGTGCCGGCGGCCGGCGAGGGCGGCAACAGCGTCATCTGCATCAGTGGCTTGCGGCCCAACCGCCAGCCGTTCATCATCGTGGACATGATCTGCGGCGCCTGGGGCGGGCGTCGCGACAAGGACGGGCTCGAGGCCGTCACCAACGCCTCGCAAAACCTGTCCAACATGCCGGTCGAGGTGATGGAAGCCGAGCATCCGGTTCGCATCGAGGATTATTCCTTCGTGCCCGACAGTTGTGGCGCCGGCCAGTACCGTGGCGGCGTCGGCATCCGGCGCAGCTACCGCATTCTGGCGCCTGAAGCGCTGCTTCAGTTGCGCACCGACCGCGTCGCGTTTCAGCCCTATGGCCTGAATGGCGGCGAGCCCGGCGGGCCGTCGCGGAATTTCATCGAGATCGGCAACGAGCGCAACGCGCTGCCGGGCAAGATCACCACCACGGTCGCCCAGGGGACGCTGATTATTCACGAGCAGGCCGGAGCCGGTGGATTCGGCGATCCACTGCAGCGCGCACCGGATCAGGTGCGCGAAGACTTCATCGACGGCAAGATATCAGCGGCGTTTGCCGAGCGGCATTACGCGGTCATGTTCGGTCCGCGCGGCGCGCTTGATGTCGAGGGCACCGCGCGGCTACGCTCGCGGCGGGTTTCGCAGGAGCCTTCGGGTACGCGTCATGGAGCTTAGTGTGGCACCACCGCCGCCAAAGGTTGTCCGAAATCCGCAAGCCAGCCGCGCCAGGATTCTGGATGCGGCGCGGATCGAATTCGTGTCCTATGGTCTTGCCGGCGGACGCGTCGATCGTATCGCCGCGCAGAGCGGCGTCAACAAGAACCTGATCTATCACTATTTCGGCTCCAAGGACGCGCTGTATCTTGAGGTGCTGGAGCGCATCTATGCGGATTTGCGGGCCCGGCAGCAGGATCAGGATTTGCGGGGCCTGCCGCCGGTCGAGGGCATGAAGCGGCTGGTCTCGAGCACCTTTGACCATTTCGTTGCGACCCCGGATCTGATCCGGCTGATGAGCATCGAGAACATTCATTATGGCGAACATCTGAAGCGTTCGAAGTCGACCAGGCCGCTATATAGCGGGCTGCTCGATACCATCCGCATTCTGCTCAAGCGCGGCCAGGCGGAGGGCGTGTTTCGGGCCAATGTCGATCCGGTTGATCTTTATCTGTCGATCTCGGGGCTGGCTTATTTCTTCCTGTCCAATCAGCATACGCTGTCCTGGCTGCTCGACCGCGATCTTGCAGCGCGCCGGCGGGTGTTGAAGCGCCGCGCGCATGTGGTTGAGATGGTTTTGAGTTATCTGATGCAGGCTTCGCCGTCCGAGGCCCTGCTGCCGAGATCGAGTAATTAACCGGAGATCGGATATGAGAAAAATCATTTTATCGACGCTCGTGATAGCAGGCATGGCCTGCGCCGGTACTTTGCCGGCTTCGGCACAAGACAAATTGTCCGTGCGGCTCGACTTCTCGCCATGGGGCGTGCAGGCGGCGATGCACCTGGCGCAAAATCAAGGCTGGTTCAAGCAGGCCAATCTCGATGTCGATATCCAGGACGGCCGCGGTTCCGGCAACACGATCCAGCTCGTCAACGCCGGTCAGGCCGATGTCGGCCAGGTCCAGGTCGGGCTGGTCGGGTCGGCGCGCGCCAAGGGGGCGACCATTCGTTCGATCGCGACGTTCCAGCACCGCACGGATCTCTGCATCCTGGTCGACAAGGATTCGCCGATGAAGGCTGTCGCCGATCTGCGCGGCAAGACCGTGGTGGTGTTTGCGGCAAGCCCGTGGGCGCCCTTCATCGACGTCTACCTGAAGTCCGGCGGCCTGACCCGCGATGACCTGAAGGTCGACGTCGTCGATCCGGCCGCGCTGTGGGGCACTTATATCGCCAAGCGCGCCGATGGACTGATGTCGACCACCGGCTCCGCGCTGCCGATCGCGGAAAGCGCGCGGCCGTCGAAATGTCTGTTGGCGTCCGACGCCGGCATCGCGTTTCCGAGCTACGGTCTCGTCGCCCGCGAAGACACCATCGCCAGCAAGGGCGCCGCGATACATCGGCTGATCGAGGTCGAGCAGCGGGCGTGGCAGCACTTGCGCAAGAATCCGGAAGACGGCGTCAAGGCGATGATCGCCGAGCGTCCCGATGCACGGCTCGATCCGGTTGTCCTGCTTGGCCAGATCAAGCTAACGCTGGACTATTTCGACACCCCGGCGACGGCAGGCAAGCCGATCGGCTGGCAGGCGAAGGAAGACTGGGAGGCCGCGCTGAAGTCGATGCAGGCCGCGGGTGTCGTCGGGGCCGGCTGGAACGCTTCCGACTTTTACACCAATGCGCTTGTGGAGTGACATGAGCTCGCAAGCGTCAATAACCACGGCGTCCTATGTCGCGATGAACAGCGTCGGCAAGACCTATGCGTCTTCGCGCGGTCCGGTGGCGGCGCTGGCCGACATCAATCTTGAAATCCGGCCGCGCGAATTCATCAGCGTGGTGGGACCGTCGGGCTGCGGCAAGAGCACGCTGTTGAAGCTCGTCGCCGGACTGGAGGGCGTTTCGTCGGGCCAGGTGGTGGTCGGCGGCAAGCCGCTGGATGGTCCGCCCGACCGGCTGGGCGTCGTGTTTCAACGCGACGTTCTGCTGGACTGGCGAACCATCCTCGACAACGTGCTGCTGTCGATCGAATTCACCCGCAAGCCAAGCGCCGAAGAACGCCAGCGTGCCATCGCGCTGCTCAATCGTTTTGGCCTCGGCGGTTTCGAACATCGTTTTCCCTGGGAGCTTTCCGGCGGCATGCGCCAGCGCGCTTCGATCTGCCGCGCGCTGCTGGCCGATCCGGAATTGCTGCTGATGGATGAGCCGTTCGGCGCGCTCGATGCGATGACGCGCGATGATCTCAATGTCGAGCTCGCCCAGATCTGGCAGGACACCCGCAAGACCCTGTTGTTCATCACCCACTCGATCGTCGAGGCGGTTTTCCTGTCCGACCGGGTCGTGATGATGAGCAAGGCGCCGGGCATGATCGTCGATACGATAGCGATCGATCTGCCGCGGCCGCGCCGGCTGGCGGTGCGCGACAGCGCGGAGTTCGCCGCCTATGTGCAGCGGATCCGCCACCACTTCGCCGAGCTTGGGATCGTCAAGGAATGATGCGTCTGGCGAAAAGGTGGCTCGGCGGCGACAACGAGACGCGCGACGTCATCGTGGTGCTGGCGACCGCGTTGCTGCTGTGGGAAATCGGCGTCCGGCTGTTTCATCCGACGCCTTTGATCTTGCCGGCGCCGTCGGCCATTTTCATGGCCTTCCTGGAGACGCCCGGCGTCTTCCTGCGCAATCTCGGTTTCACCCTCGGCATGACCTGCATCGGTTTCGCGCTCGCCGTCGTGCTCGGCGTGGCGCTCGCGGTCGGTATCGTCTATTCGCGATTTCTGGAGCGGACCGTCTACACGCTTCTGGTGGCGCTGAATTCGATTCCCAAGGTGGCGCTGGCGCCGCTGTTCGTGATCTGGATGGGAACGGGTCCGGAGCCCAAGGTCGCGATCGCGCTGATGCTCGCGATCTTTCCGATTGTGATCGACATGGTGCTCGGGCTGCGATCGGTCGATCCGGACATGCTGCACCTGGCACAGGTGTCGAAAGCCTCATCCTGGTCGGTGCTGACCAAGATCCGCTTTCCCTGCGCGTTGCCGAGCCTGTTCGCGGGCATGAAGGTCGCGATCTCCTTTGCGCTGGTCGGCGCCATCGTCGGCGAATTCGTCGCCGGCAGCCGCGGCATCGGCTTTCAGATCCTGGTGGCGCAGGGGCAGTTCGACACCATCAGGGTGTTCGTGTCGCTGCTGTTGCTGGGTCTGGTCGGAACGATCTTGTTCTTTCTGGTCGACTATGCCGAGCGTCTGTTATTGCCGTGGCACGTCTCGCAGCGCGCACGCCTCGAACGATCCCTTGATCGCGCATGAAGGCGGAATCAACTGCGCGGGGAACCTGCTCTCCATACTGTGGCTGCGCGAGCAACCGGCCTGGTACCATGTTGTCGGGATCGCGGCGATCTTCGCGGGGCTGACGATGTCGGGAAAATCCGCCCCGGCGCGGTTGCGCCCGGAGCCGGGGTAGTCGCTCCGCTGCGCCCGGCGATTTGAGTTTCCCGCGATCTGACGTAAGGTCGCTCGGTTCACTAGATGACAGGGTTGACGTCAGGCTCATGAGTTCCAGTGAAAATACCGAGGCTCCATGGCGCGTGGGGGTGTTGTTCTCCCAGACGGGGGTAACGTGCGCCGTCGAGCAATCCCAGTTGAATGCGACGCTGCTGGCGATCGAGGAGATCAATTCCGGCGGCGGTGTGCTGGGTCGCATGGTCGAGCCTGTGATCTACGATCCCCAGTCAGACCCCAGGCAATTTCGCAGCCTGGCCGAGCGCCTGTTTCAGGTCGATGGCATCAAATTGCTGTTCGGCTGCTACATGTCGAGCACCCGCAAGGCGGTTTTGCCGGTGGTCGAAAGCCACCGCGGCCTGCTGTTTTATCCGACGCTCTATGAGGGCTTTGAATATTCGCGGCACTGCATCTACACCGGGGCGGCGCCGAACCAGAATTCATTGCAGCTCGCGCGATATTTGCTGTCCACTTATGGCAATCGCTTTCTCCTGGTCGGATCGAACTACATCTACCCTTACGAATCCAATCGCCTGATGGCCGATTTCGTGAGGCAGAGCCGCGGCGAGGTTCTGGACGAGATCTATGTTCCGCTCGAGGCTGGACCGCAGGATTTCGAAACGGTCATCAACCGGATCAAGAAGACTTCTCCCGATGTCATCTTCTCGACAGTGGTCGGCCGGGGCACCGCGGTCCTTTATGAGGCTTACCGAAGTGCCGGCTTCGATCCGGCCAGGATGCCGATCGCGAGCCTGACCACCAGCGAAGCGGAAGTGGCCCAGATGCGCCCCGAAGCGGCGGAAGGCCATATCACCGCGGCGCCGTTTTTCGAAACCTCATCGTCACGTCCCGCCCGGCGTTTCGTTGAAAGCTTCAAGGGCAAATATGGCCCGGATGCGCCGGTGCCGGCTGCCGCGGAAGCCGCATATTTCCAGCTGCATCTGGCGATGCGCGCGCTGGCGCGCTGCGGATCGGACGATCCCGACAGGGTGCTGCAGGAGCTGCGCGATTCCGAATTCGACGCGCCGCAGGGCAGGGTCCGGATCGATCCGGAGAACAATCATACATTTCTCTGGCCGCGCATTGCGCGCCTCGACAAGTCCGGCCGATTCCAGACGGTCTGGAATCCCGGTGTGCGGATCAAGCCGGATCCGTACTGTGTCGTACAGAGCCTCGACGACTGGTCGGTTGATGATTTGCAGACGGTCAGTCACTGAGGGTTCTGAGCGCGGGAGCAGGCGGTGGCGATCCAAATCCTTCGCGATCTTCGTGGCCTGCGCGTCCTCGTGGTTCATCCGCCGGACAACGAGCGGGTGCGTCTCGTCGAACATCTGCGCCGCATCGGCTGCATGGTCGAAACGCAATGGCCGGTTCCGGACTCCTGGACCGGCGGCTCCGATGTGATGCTGCTTGCGATCGAGCATGATGTCCGCGCCGATATCCAGCGTCTTCTGAAATCGACCGATGGTGCTCGGCCGACGCTGATCGCGATCGTCGGCTATGAAGATCCATCCACACTTCAACTGGTGCTGGAGGCCGGCGCGGTCGCCGTGATCGAGCGGCCGATCCGGCCGTTCGGTCTGCTCACCAACCTCACCATCGCGCGTAGTATCTGGCTCGAAAAACGCGAAACCGAAAAGCGCATCCGCAAACTGGAACGCAAACTCTCCGGCCTGCAGCGCATCCAGAAGGCCAAGGCGATCCTGATGGATGGCCAGGGGTTAAGCGAAGTCGAAGCTTACGAAAGCATTCGCCGCCAGGCGATGGCGAAGCGATTGTCGATGGACGACATGGCTGCCGCCATCATCCAGGCAAATGAACTCTTGCAGTACCGCGCGAAAGATGTTTAGTTTTTGAGATCGACCGCTGGGAACAGTGACGTTCCGGTCGCAGAATTTGCCTTACCACCAGTGTCGTTGGTTCGGCTTGGCTAGGTTAGCCCGAAAGATCCGTGAGGATCTGTCGGGCTTTTTTTGTTTGGCGACCGAGAATCGTCACGGATCGGGTCGGATGCGGGTCCGCGGCCTCGGATGAAAGTGGAGTTTTTTAATTCGAAACAACGCGCTTGGCGCGAACAGCACCGGCTTGCCTCGAATCGTGAGCCAACAAGGGGAGTGTCATGAAGACTACGCGACGGACGTTGTTAAAAAACGCTGCGGCACTTGGTGTATTCGCTGGCGCAGGCTTCCCGCATATCTGGATCAAGAACGCCGATCTCGCTGCCGCGGCGACCGGAGAGATCAAGGTCGGTGTGCTGTTTTCGCTGACGGGTACTACCGCGATCATCGAGGAATCGCTGAACAAGGCGACAATCCTGGCGATTGAGGAAATCAACGCGATGGGCGGTATCAATGGGATGAAGATCGTGCCGGTGATCGAAGACCCGGCTTCCGATCCCGCGACGTTCGCCGAGAAGGCGCGCAAGCTGGTCGCCGGCGACAAATGCGTCAGCGTATTCGGCTCTTACACCTCCGCCAGCCGCAAGGCCGTGCTGCCTGTCGTGGAGAAGCAGAACAATCTCTACTGGTATCCGACCTTGTATGAAGGCCGCGAATGCTCGAAGAACGTCATCTATACCGGTGCCGTGCCGAACCAGCAGCAGGATGAATTCATTCCGTGGCTGATCAAGAACTTCGGCAAGAAGTTCTCGTTGATCGGTTCGAATTACATCTACCCGAAGGAAGAGAACAACTACTGTCGCAAGCTGCTTGAGAAGAACGGTGCCGAAGTGGTCAATGAGGAATATGTGCCGCTTGGCCATTCCGAGTTCTCCTCGGTCATCAACAAGTTCCGTCAGCAGCAGCCGAATGTCATCTTCTCGACGGTGGTCGGCGATTCGGTGGTGGCGTTGCATCGGCAGTACAAAGCCGCCGGTCTCGACCCGGCCAAGATGCCGATGGCGAGCTTGACCACTTCGGAAAACGAGATCGCCGCCATGGGTGGTGAGGCCGCTGCCGGCCACTTCACCTCGGCGCCGTATTTCGAAGTCTACAAGTCGCCAGAGAACGAGAAGTTCGTGGCGGCCTACAAGAAGCGTTGGGGCGCCGACAAGGTCACCCATTTCGTGTCCGAAGCCTGCTACTTCCAGACCTACATGTTCAAGCAGGCGGTCGAGAAGATCGGCAAGGGCGATATTACGCCGAACACCATCCGCGAGGCCGTCAAAGGTGTCGAGTTGATCGCCCCGCAGGGCAAGGTCCGCCTCGACCGCGAGAACTTGCACACCTGGTTGTGGCCGAAGATCGCTCAGGCCAAATCCAACGGGCAGTTCGAGATCATCGTCGAATCCAAGGAATGGCTGAGGCCCGATCCCTACGCGGCCTATCCGAACCAGGTCTGCACGGAAAAGGGCCTGGTCGAAAAGAAGACCTGATTAGCGTTGGGCGCCGAGTGGCTAGTCCGCCGCTCGGCGCCTCGTGCCATCGCGGGAAATTTTAATGCATTTCGTCTTCGAGCAGGTCCTGACCGGGCTCAGTATTGGTTCGATTCTGCTGCTCGCGGCGCTGGGCCTCTCGATCATCTATGGCACCATCGGGGTGATCAACCTTGCTCATGGCGAGTTCATCATGCTCGGCGCCTACGCGGCCTGGGCGTTGAAGACCTATGTTGGGCTTTCCTTATTGCCGGGTCTGGTGCTGATTTTTCTCGGTGTCGGACTGTTCGGCTGGCTGGTTGAGCGCTTCCTGCTGCGCCGGCTGTATCGGCAACCGCTCGATACCATCCTGGCGACCTGGGGTATTGGCGTCGTGTTGCAGCAGGTCATTCGGCTCACCGCCGGCAGCGAACTGCGTTATGTCGAGCTGCCACCATCGATGGCCAACAGCGTGTCGATCATCGGGGTCGAGATGTCTGTCTACCGCATTTTCATCTTCGTGGTCGCCGCGCTGTTGTTCCTGATTAGCTGGTTCATCATCAGCCGCACGACCTTCGGACTGAAGCTGCGCGCGGTCGTGCAGGACCGCGGCGTGGCGTCCTCCTTCGGCATCAATGCCGACCAGGTCTATTCGGCGACCTTCGCATACGGCACTGGCCTGGCCGGCCTTGCCGGCGCGATCATCTCGCCATTGAAAAGCGTTTCACCCGAAATGGGCACCAGCTACGTCGTCGACGCCTTCATGGTGGTCGTGCTCGGCGGGGTGCAGAGCCTGTTCGGCACGGTGATCAGCGCCCTCTCCCTCGGCGAAGTCACAGGTGTGATCGCGTTCCTCCAAAACGACACCATAGCCAAGGCGATTGTGCTGATCCTGATCATCAGCGTCATTCGCTTCCGGCCACAAGGTCTGTTCGTCGCGAAGGTGCGCGCATGAGCAAACCTCGTCAGTCTGCTTCGAGACAACAAGCAACCGGTTTCTGGCAACCGGAGCTGGTCGGCATCGTCGTCCTCATCGCCGCGATGTATCTGATGCCCTATGTGCTGGTCGACGATTTCCTCATCAGTAAATACAGCCGCTATCTCGTATTCGGCTTGCTCGCGATGGCGCTGTCTCTGTCCTGGGGTTATGGCGGCATCCTGAACCTTGGCCAGGCACTCCCGTTCGGTCTCGGTTCCTACTGCATGGCCATGGCTCTCAAGCTCAGAACCATTCCGGTTCAGACTGGCGCCGAAGGCCTGCCGGACTTCATGGTCTGGAACAATGTCCAGCAGCTGCCCTGGTTCTGGGTGCCATTCTATTCGATGACTTTCGCGATCATCGCCGGCATCGTCGTGCCGTCGGCGCTGATGGCTGCGCTCGGCTGGTTCATGTTCCGCGGGCGGGTCACCGGCGTATTCGTGGCGATCACGACGCTGGCTGCGCTCGTCGTCGTCAACCTGCTGATCATCGACCAGCAGCAATATACCGGCGGCTTCAATGGCATCACCGATCTGGCGCAATTGACCATCGGCGGCATCGTGTTCGATGCCTACAACCGCACCACATTTTACCTGATCGCCTCCGTCGCCAGCGTCGCCCTCTTGTTCGGCTACGTGCTCTCTCGCACCAAATTCGGTCTGATCCTGCAGGCCATTCGCGACCAGGAAGGTCGTGTGCAGTATTTCGGCTATGACGTCGCCGCCTACAAGATCACCGTGATGGCGATCTCGGCGGCGATCGCCGGTCTGGCCGGCATGCTCTACACGATCGTGATGGAGTTCGCGTCGCCGACCTTCCTCAACGTGCCTCTCAGCCTGTCGGTGGTGATCTGGTGTGCCGTGGGCGGCCGCGGCAGCCTGCCCGGAGCTTTCTTCGGCGCGGTGCTGGTCACTGGCATGCAGGGAGCGCTTTCGGAATCGAAGACCTTTCTCGACACATGGACCTTGGTGATGGGCATCCTGTTCGTGCTGGTCGTGCTCTTCCTGCCCTCCGGCCTCGCTGGTCTGATCAGCCAGTTGTTGGCGAAAATCTGGCCCGCGAATGGTCATCACCGGAACGATCCGGTCGATATGAAATCCAGCCGTCCGGAGGAGGTCGCATGAGCTCCCATCTGGTGGTGCGCGATCTCGCTGTCAGCTTCAACGGCTTCATGGCCGTTAACGGGCTCGACCTGACCATTAGCAAGGGGGAACTGCGCTGCCTGATCGGCCCGAATGGCGCCGGCAAGACCACCTGCCTCGATCTGATCTGCGGCAAGGTCAAGCCGACCGCCGGCTCGATCCTGTTCAACGGCAAACATCTTGAGACGCTTGAGGAGTATACGATCGCACGCTCCGGCGTCGGCCGTAAATTTCAGGTGCCGAGCGTATTCCGGGAACTGACCGTGCGCCAGAATCTGGAAGTCGCCTACTGCAAAAGCCCGGGCGTATTGTCCAATCTCGTTCGCGCGCCCCAGAACGACGATACTGCCGGGCTGGAGGACCTTTGCGGTTTCGTCGGTCTGATCGAGCGGATGGAGGCGCCTGCCGCCCATTTGTCTCACGGCCAAACGCAGTGGCTGGAGATCGCGCTGTTGATGGCGCAGAACGCCGAACTGATCCTGATGGACGAGCCGACCGCTGGCATGACCGTCCAGGAAACCCGCAAGACTGCGGAAATTTTCAACCGGCTAAAGGGTCGGCACACGCTGATTGTGGTTGAGCACGACATGGGGTTCGTAAAGGAAATCGGCGATTCGATTTCGGTTATGCATCAAGGCAAGTTGCTCGCGGAAGGCAGCGTCAGCGACGTCGAGACCAACCCCCTGGTGCGCGAAGCCTATCTTGGTTCGGGGGGCTTCGGTCATGCTTGAGATCGACAACCTCAGCGCCTTCTACGGCAACAGCCGCGCCTTGCAGAATGTTACGCTGGAGGTCGGCGATGCCGGCTTCCTCAGCGTGCTCGGACGCAACGGCGTCGGCAAGACCGCGCTGCTGCGTGCGATTGTCGGGCTGATGGACAAGACGGAAGGCAGCATCCGGCTCGACGGTGAGGAAATTGCCACGACCCCGATCCATGATCGGGTCAAGCACGGCATTGGCTACGTGCCGCAGGGCAGAGGCATTCTGCCGCAATTCACCGTGCGCGAGAATCTGAAACTCGGCACTTTCGCCCGCCGCGACCCCGGCCACGCGGGCGTGCTCGAGGACAAGGTGTTCGACCTGTTCCCGGTGCTGAAGGAATTCCTCAATCGCCGTGGCGGCAATCTGTCCGGCGGCCAACAGCAGCAACTCGCCATCGCCCGCGCGATGCTGACCGACCCGAAAATTGTCCTGCTCGATGAGCCGACCGAGGGAATTCAGCCCAACATCGTTGAGCAGATCGAGGACGTGATCATGCGCCTCAACAACGAACACGGCATCACGGTCATTCTCGTCGAACAAGACGTGAACTTCGCCCGACGCGCCTCACGATCCTTCGTGATCATCGAAAAAGGCCGCGTCGCGGCATCCGGACCGATCGATAAGCTAACCGACGACCTTGTCCAGCGTCACATGGCCGTTTGATCGGCAAACACTTAAACCAACCAAAACAGGAGGCCATTCCCATGTATCACGGTGACATTTCATCCAGCAATGACACGGTCGGCGTTGCCGTCGTGAACTACAAGATGCCGCGGCTTCATACCAAGGCCGAAGTGCTGGCCAACTGCCGCAAGATCGCGGACATGGTGGTCGGCATGAAGACCGGCCTTCCCGGGATGGATCTGGTGATCTTCCCGGAATATTCCACGCACGGCATCATGTACGACTCCAAGGAGATGTACGAGACCGCATCGAGCGTGCCGGGCGAAGAGACCGAGATTTTCGCCGAAGCCTGCCGCAAGGCCAAGGTCTGGGGCGTGTTCTCGCTGACCGGCGAACGCCACGAGGAACATCCGCACAAGGCGCCTTACAACACCCTGATCCTGATGAACGACAAGGGTGAAGTGGTCCAGAAATACCGCAAGATCATGCCGTGGGTGCCGATCGAAGGCTGGTATCCCGGCAACTGCACCTATGTGTCCGAAGGCCCGAAGGGCATGAAGATGTCGCTGATCATCTGCGACGACGGCAACTACCCGGAAATCTGGCGCGATTGCGCCATGAAGGGCGCCGAGCTGATCATCCGCTGCCAGGGCTACATGTATCCGGCCAAGGATCAGCAGGTGCTGATGGCCAAGGCGATGGCCTGGGCCAACAACGTCTATGTCGCGGTCGCCAACGCCTCGGGCTTCGACGGCGTCTATTCCTATTTCGGCCACTCCGCGATCATCGGCTTCGATGGCCGCACGCTCGGTGAATGCGGCGAGGAGGATTACGGCATCCAGTACGCCGCGATTTCCAAGTCGCTGATCCGCGACGCGCGCCGCAACGGCCAATCGGAAAACCATCTGTTCAAGCTGGTGCACCGTGGATACACCGGCATGATCAATTCCGGTGAAGGCGACCGCGGCGTCGCGGCATGCCCGTACGACTTCTACTCGAAGTGGGTCGCCGATCCCGAAGGCACGCGTGAAATGGTGGAAGCCATGACGCGACCGACCGTCGGCGTCGAGGAATGCCCGATCGAGGGCATTCCGAACAAGGTCGCTCATCGCTGAGCGGCCGCATGGCGTAGCGGGCAGGCGGGCTTTTCCTCAAGCAAAAGGACTGCCAGACCATGAGCTTAGACTACGAAATTTATGACCTCGGTGACGTCAAGTTGCAGAAGGGCGCGACGTTGCGCGGCTGCAAGTTGGCGTTCAAGACCTTCGGCACGCTGAATGCGGCCAAGGATAACGTCATCGTCTATCCGACCTGGTATTCAGGCCAGCACTATGACAACGAGTGGCTGATCGGCGAGGGAAGGGCGCTCGACCCGAAAAAATATTTCATCATCATCCCCAACATGCTGGGAAACGGTCTTTCGTCGTCTCCCAGCAACACGCCCGAGCCCTACAACGGCCCGCGCTTTCCGCACGTCACGCCTTACGACAACGTGCGCGCGCAGCACCGTCTTGTAACCGAGAAGTTCGGTATCGAGCATATCCGGCTGGTTACGGGATGGTCGATGGGCGCGTTGCAGACCTTCCATTGGGGTGCACTCTATCCAGACATGATGGACCTGATTGCGCCATTCTGCGGTTCGGCGAAATGTTCACGTCATAACTTTGTCTTCCTGGAAGGTGTCAAGGCGGCGCTGACCGCCGACGCGGCCTGGAAGGAAGGTTGGTATACCGACAAGCCGGCTCGCGGTCTGAGAGCCGCAGCCCGCGTTTATGCGGGCTGGGGATTTTCTCAGGATTTCTACCGGGAGAAGCTCGATATCGACGCGCTCGGCTACTCATCGCTTGAGGATTTCCTGGTGGCGTTCTGGGAAGGGTTTTTCCTGCCAAAGGACGCCAACAACCTTCTGACGATGCTGTGGACCTGGCAGAACGGCGACATCAGCGACAACGATATCTTCAAGGGCAATTTCAAAGCCGCCCTCGGAGCTATCAAGGCCAAAGCCTATGTGATGCCTGGGCAGACCGATCTCTATTTTCCGGTAGCCGACAGTGAAATCGAAGTAGCCAACATGCCGAACGCCAGCCTCGTGCCGGTGCCGTCGGTGTGGGGGCATTTTGCCGGTGGACCGGGCACCAACCCGAAAGATGTCGACTTCATCGACGCCAAGTTGAAGGAGCTGCTCGCGTCATAGAAGATCGCCAATAATGCCTCGCTTTTCGTCATGGCCGGGCATCGCCGTCTGAAGGACGGCGTCGCTTTCGCTCGCCTATGCCCGGCCATCCACGTTTTTCTTGTCGATGCATCAAGACGTGGATGCCCGGCATCGCAGACAAGTTTGCGCAGTCTGCGCAGGGCAGACTGCGACGGCCGGGCATCATGAGCTGCGCGCATTACCGCCGCGCCAGCCGGAAATAGAGTTCGGATAATCGCATCGGCAGATCCTCGACGCGCGGCACCAGCATGGTATTGCCGCGGCCGAAAATACGGACCGCGGAATTCATCGCGCCCGATCCCAGCACCACGCCGAAGCCGTCGATGCCGCGCGCGCGCAACCCGACCGCGGCGCGTCGCGCGTCTTCGACCAGATCGAGGGGATCGGCGACGTCGATGTCGGACGGCTCGCCGTCGGTCAGGACGATGACGAGCTTGCGAAAGCTCCTGGCGTGACTGATCAGTTCGCCGGCATGGCGAAGCGCCGCGCCGAGCCGCGTCGACAGGCCGGATGACAACGCGGCGAGCCGTCCGACGCAGGCGCGGTCATACGGTTCGTCAAAACTCTTGACCGTCGTCATCTCGACATCGTCGCGGCCATCAGAGGCAAAGGCGAGCATGCCAAAGGGATCGCCGAGCGCGCTCATGGCTTCGGCGAGCACCGCGACCGCGAGGCGTTCGACATCGAGAATGGTAGCGCCCGAAGCCAGACGATCGCGGGTCGATTCGGAGATGTCGAGCAGCAGCAGCACAGCCAGATCGCGATGCTTCGACGTGGTGGTACGAAACACCCGCGGGTCGGGCTCCATTCGCATGCGCAGCGCGATGCCCGCATCGAGCATGGCGTCGACGTCGAGGTCGTGACCGTCGAGCTGGCGCTTTAGGCGGATCGCCCGGCCGACCCGCACGCCGCGGACCAGTTGCCTGATGCGGTTGCGCAACACATCGGCGCGGTCGAGCGCAGCTTCGACCAGTCGGGCATCGCCGGGCTTCGCGGCAACCTCGCGCACGGTGGTCCAGTCCGGGCGCTCGACGCCGTGGGCGCGATCCCATTCCGGATACCTTGCAATGACCACACCACGCTGATCCGGCGCGACCGGCCGGGCGCGGCCGATTTGGCTTTCATCCTCGGCTTGATCGGGACGCATGGAGGTCTGATCCGGATCGTCGCGCGGTTCGACGCGCGCGGCTTCGACGGTGAGGTCAAGGGTTTCGCCCGAAGAAGGCGCGTTGTCGCCGAAGTCCCACAAGCCCAGACCATCGTCGCGATACACCGGCTCGACGACATAGGTCTTGGCGTTGAACTGCACGCGCATCTGGCCGAGATCGTTGCCCAGCAGCATGCCGATCTCGCGGCTGATCGTGGGGTCTTCCAGCCTCGGCAGCCGGGCTTCGAACATCACACGGCCCTTGGCGACAAAACCGTCGTCATCCCTATAGGAAGGATCGAACAGGGCCCGCGCCAGCCGTGCCAGGAGCGCCGGGGCGGTGGCGACGCCGGCCGGGACGGCGACGTGGTAGCGCGACCACTGCCTGCGCAGTCCCGGCAGTTGGCGCATCGCCAGCGTCTCGATCCGCGCGTCCTCGATCAGGGTGACGAGCGCGGTCTGAAGCGGTTTCAATTGGCCGACGGGAAATCGCGGGCCGCCGAAGATCAGATGCGCCTGGGCGTGCGCCGCCGCGGCCCGGTACAGGGCATAGGCGGCGTCGCCCTGAACGCCGCGATAGATGTCGGGCAGGCGGATCAGCGGCCCCGCGATTCCCGAACGGCGTTGCGGCGCCTGGCCGCTGCCGGCCGGAAAGCTTCGCAACAGCGGCGGCCGTCCCCATAAGGCCGTCACGAAAGCCTTGGTCTGGCGTTCGGCTTCGGCGAACCCGATGCCATCGACGGCCTGCTCGAGCAATCGCCGCGCCAGCTCATCCCTTAGCGTGAAGAATTTGAGCCGTTTGCGCTTGTCGCCGGCCGCAAGTTTCAAACCGGCGGCGACAAAGCTCTCGAAGGCATGGATGTTGCCCGCCGGGAGGATTTCGCCCATCCGCAGCGCCGCGGCCTCGGCCGATTCCGGCGCGCGCTGCGCCAGGTCGTCCATGATGCGCCACCACCGCGCCAGGCCAGAGCCCGTGCCCGGCATTCGGCGCGCGACCGCGCTCGCGACGATCGTGGCTGCGGTGGCCTGTGCGCCGGCGTGGCGGCAAATATTGGCGGCGGTATGGGCCGCGGCGATCAGCGGCGCGATGCCGTCTTGGGTCGGCTGGTTGCGGCTGATCTCCCAGAACGCGACCAGACATGACGGCCCGGCATTGACGTCGGCCAGCGCCAGCACGCCGCTCGCCCAACCCTCCAGTTCGTCAGCATCGAACCGCGCGGCGAGATGGTCCCAGGTGGAACGAAACAGCGGCCGCAACGCATCGCGCTGGCCCATCAAGTGATGAAGGCGGCGCACTGCGCCTGCCGGTTGCGCGGGCACCAGCCGCAGCGACACCGGTCGGGCGGCCGGACTCACGGGATGCAGGCCTCGATGGCGGCGTTGAGCGCTTCGCGAATATCCGGATTGTCGGTGATCGGCAGCACGATGCTGGAGCGCACGGCCGCCTCAAGCGGCAGGCCGGCGCGCACCAATCGTCCGGCATGGATCAGCATGCGGGTGGAGGCGCCTTCGTCGAGGCCATGGCCCTGAAGATTGCGCGACCGCTCGGCGATGGCGACGAGGGTCCCGGCGAGGCCGACATCGGTGCCGGCCTCGCGCGCCACGATGGCGGCTTCGACCGATGGCGGCGGATAGCCAAAATCGATCGCGAGGAAACGCTGCTTGGTCGATTCCTTCAGGTCCTTCACCGCGCTCTGATAGCCGGGGTTGTAGGAGATGGTGAGCTGGAAATCGGCATGGGCCGGCACGATCTCGTTGTGCTTTTCCAGCGGCAGGATGCGCCGCGCATCGGTCAGCGGGTGGATCACCACGGTGGTGTCCTGCCGGGCCTCGACGATCTCGTCGAGATAGCAGATGGCGCCATATCGCACCGCCATCGTCAGCGGACCATCGTGCCAGACGGTGCCGTCCGGCTCCAGCAGATAGCGGCCCGCGAGATCGGATGCGGTCATGTCTTCATGCGCGGCGACGGTCACCAGCGGCTTGTTCAGACGCCAGGCCAAGTGCTCGACAAAGCGGGTTTTGCCGCACCCGGTCGGCCCTTTCAGCATCACCGGCAGACGCTCGCAGAAGGCGGCCTCGAACACCGCGATTTCGTCGCCGACCGGCTGATAGAACGGCTCCGAGACAATACGGTAGGCATCGAGGTTCATATACATCTCTCCACGGATGGTGCGTGGCGAGACCGACCGTCGATGTGAAGACCTTCGCCCCTGCGCAACGGGTTCGGCAAGCATCGCCGTATGGACGCGCCACAGCCCTGGAGCGCGCGATCAAGCGTTCACCGAACGCCTCGATCGTCATTAGACCGCCAATCGCGGGTTTGCACAAGGGAGGCGGCGAGGGCCCGGGCCGCGCGTTGGTGCGCTTTGGCCGCTACCGGCACGTTTGAGGATGCCGACTGTATCGAGCCATGCGCGCTTTCGGGGGAAACCCGAACGTGACTCGGACATCGCCAAAGCGACGCGATTGACCATTTCGGACATGCTCCACTATTCTAAAGGTTGCGCCGCGATGCATATTCGCCTGACTTACTTCAACGCTCGTTTACCGGCTTGAGCAATGACGCAGGGGCTGATCTATGCTCTTAAGAGTGCAGTCGGTGCTGGGCACACTTGCGGCCGCGGCGATGCTGTCGCTGGCGGTTCTACCGCCGGGATGGATGCTGGCGCCCGTTCTGGCGCAAACCCTGAAGGACCGCAATTGCACCGGCAAGTCTGATATCCCGGACGACCAACAAATCTTCGGATGCAGCGACGCAATCAAGTCGGGAGGCTTCGCCGGCAAGGAGCTCGCCGGAGCCTTCGGCAACCGCGGCAGGGCGTATTACGGCAAAGGCGATGTCGACCGTGCCATCGCGGACTATGATCAGGCAATCGCCATCGATCCCAGCTCAGCCGTTTCGTTTTACGGCCGGGGCGCGGTCTATTTTTTCAAGAAGGACAATGACCACGCGATCGACGACTTGACGAAGTCCCTCGCGCTCGATCCCAATTTCGCGCTTGCTTACAATGGTCGGGGCAACGCCTATGCAGCCAAGGGCGACACCGACCACGCCATAGCCGATTTCGATCAGGCGCTCCGCCTCGACCCCAAGGCCGCCTATGTCCTCAACGACCGCGGTGTGGCGTACCAAGCCAAAGGTGATGTCGACCGTGCCATCGCCGACTTCGACCAGGCGCTTCGGCTCGATCCCAACTACACCTTCGCGGCGAACAATCGCGGCAGAGCGTACCAGGCCAAGGGCGATATCGACCGCGCCATTGCCGACTTTGGCCAGGCGATCAGCCTCAGTCCCACTTACGCCATGGCCTATAGCAACCGTGGCGGGGCATATCAGATAAAGGGGGACAACGACCGCGCCATCGCCGATTACGACGCTGCGATCCGGATCAACCCGAATTTCGCCCGTGCTTACGATAGTCGCGGCAGCCTTTACGCCAATAAGGGTGATCAGGATCGCGCCATCGCGGACTACGATCAGGCGATCCACCTTGATCCAGGCCTTGCCCACGCCTACTCCAACCGTGGCAGTGCCTACACGAATAAGATGGACTACGACCATGCCATTGCGGACCTGGATCAGGCAATTCGCCTCGATCCGAGTTCCGCCCAATCCTTTTACAATCGCGGTGTCTTCTACAGCATCAAAAAGGACTACGATCGCGCCATCGCGGATTACGATCAGGCGATACGGCTCCTACCCAGATTAGCCATTGTCTGGAACAATCGCGGGCTCGCCTATATGGGGAAGAACGAACCCGACCACGCCATGGCGGACTACAACGAAGCCATTCGGCTCAATCCAAA
>Ga0210400_10001210_pt1 | contig 25966 bp, 20 predicted proteins | sample IncBWH26MmetaG_FD_155456 | JGI IMG/M metagenome (GOLD analysis project Ga0210400, IMG submission 155456) | Forest soil microbial communities from Barre Woods Harvard Forest LTER site, Petersham, Massachusetts, United States - Inc-BW-H-26-M | ecosystem: Environmental > Terrestrial > Soil >...
AGGATGCGAACACTACCGGCACGCTGTACGCCTACGAGGTGTGCGACGCCTGCGAAGATGACAGCCTGGGCTACCAGATCAACAACATTCTGGTCTCGGACTTTGTCTATCCGGCATGGTTTGAGAGTTTTCGCGCGCAGGGCTCGACGCAGTTTGACCGCATGAACAAAATTCAGAGTCCGCTGGAGTTGCTGCCGGGCGGGTACATCGGAGTATTCAGCGTGACCGATGGCACCGGATGGCAACAGCAAACGGCGGAGAAAATTCCATTGAACCTGAGACACCGGGGCCACGTGGGCTCACGCCGCGAGCGGCGTACGATTTCCCGAACCCAGTGGCTCACCAGCCTGCCGCTGCGCAAGATCACCAACAACGCGCAGCAGTACCGGAAACATTTGCAGACGATTCAGCAGCGGAAACAAGCCGCCTGAGCTTGGTCTGCAACCCTCCCCCGTTCGCCCCGCGCCAGCGGGGCTTTTTTGTGCCGTCGAACAATTTCGGACACGCATGTGAATCTTCAACTCACTGCTGACAACAACTGGCTTCCGCGCTATGCTCCCACCATGCGCTCAACAAAGCTCAGCGTTTTCGTTCTCGGCATAACGCTCTTCGCCTCATCTGCACTTTTTGCACAAGTACGACCGGATCCACTGCCGCAGTTCTCGACAGACAAGCTGACCTTAACAACTTCGTCCGATCACAAATCAGTCGTGCTATCGGCGGCCGAACTGAAGGCCATTTCGCATATCTCGGTGACGATCCACAATTCGCACACGAATGCAGACGAAGAGTATTCCGGAGTGCGCCTTTCTGATTTGCTCGCTCGGATCGGAGCGCCATTAGGGAATGCGCTTCGAGGCAAGGCGCTCGCGAACTACATTGTGGCTACGGGCTCTGACGGCTACAAAGCGGTGATCGCTCTCGGTGAAGTCGATCCCAGCTTCCATCCGGGAGAAGTTCTGGTGGCCGACACGATGGATAGAAACCCACTGGACGCGCACTCCGGCCCGTTCAAGCTGGTGGTGACGGAAGACAAGCGCCCAGCGAGGGCGGTGCGCAATCTGGTTTCGATTGAACTGAAGGAGGCGAACTGAACGAAGCCGTTAGTTGACGCCGAGTTTTTTTACTTCTTCGTTGTAGTACTTGCGGTAGAGGATGTCCCACTCCTGCGAGCCTTCGAGGATGGTGCGCTTCTGGCTCTCGATTTTCTGGCGCGCGGAGAGGTCGATTCTTGCTTCTTGATTGAGCAGTTCCTCGATAATCTTACGGATTTCCTGGCGGATGGTGTTGGGATCTTCGATGAACTCGACTTCATCCATCTGCTTGAGCACGTCGGAAACGGCCCGGGCGAGCACGTTGACTTTGTCGCGGCTCAGTCTCACAGCACCGCCTTGTACTTGCTCACCAGTTGGGTCTTTACCCTGCGAAACATTTCCTGGTAGTTGGCTCCGGTCTTGTTCATTTCTTCGGAATAGGCTTCGAGGATGACGCGCACTTCGTCGTTGATGCGATCCTCCAGCGAAAGCTCGTCGACCAGAGCGGCGTTCACCCGCTCGGTGACCGCGGGAAGCGCCGCGGTCTCGATGAACTTACCTGCAATCAATTTCTTGGTGACTTCGCGAGCTAAGTAGCCCACGTATTCTTTGGAAAAAAGCATGTGTGGATTGGGTGTCCTGCGTGCAACCGTTTGTCAATGTGAATCAAAAAGTGTAACACACGGAGAGGCTCAGCGGAGACCCGCTGCATCGACCGGTAGAGGGTCAATTTGAATTTGCCGTACGCGTGTCATAAAGTGGCGACGCATGAAACGACCGACGCAGCGCCGGGCATCGCGGCTCATTCTCCTTGACTCAGAGCGGCGAGTGTTGCTTTTTCGACATAGGGGAGATAACGGAGAAACCTTTTGGGCACCTCCGGGCGGCGGACTGGAAAGTGGCGAGACATTTGAACAGGCGGCTTTGCGCGAAGCCTCGGAAGAACTAGGAATGACCGGTTTTCCCGTGATGCTCCTATGGGAGCGGACGACCGACTTCGTACACATGGACACCCTTGTCAATCAGCACGAATGTCTTTTCCTAATCCAGGGCGAGTTGCCGGGCCTTTCTGATAGTGTGCGAAAGGTTCATGAGCAAGAAGGTATTCTTGAAATGCGATGGTGGACGGCGACCGAGCTGGAGTCAACCGGTGAACTCGTGTTTCCGGAGGAAATTGCTTCTCAATTAAGGAAAATTTCAAACTGACCCGCTGCCATCAACGACTCGTGGGGCGCTAAGGCGCTTGCGGTGGAGGCCGGTCGCGCAGGGAATACACGAATTGGCGAACTTCATGACGCTCGCGTTCGGCCTTCTGGGCTGACTCTTTGGCGACCGTGTTGTAGATCTGGAGCTCGGTTTCGGCCTTGGCGGCGTCACCAATTCGGCGATAGGCCTGGGCGAGGCGGTAATAGGCCTCTTCCATTTCCGGGTCCGCCTGAATGGCTTGCTGGTAGTCAGAAATCGCCTGGGGATAATTCTTCTGCTCGGAATGCACGACGCCCAGTTGGAGATACGCGGCTGCATACTTCGGATCGAGACGAATTACTTTTTTCAGCAAAGCCTCGACTTGAGCCGTGCGGGCGAGGTCCTGCTTGCCTTCGCCCAGCTTCCAGAGGCCAACAGCATAGTAATAGTTCGCCTGGGCGCTCTCGGGTTGCTCAGTCACGAAGCGGTGCAACTTTTCGACGACCTCCTTTGAGGGCGCAGTTTCGGCGGCCTGCATCTTTCCCATAAATAAATAGGGCATCGGATCCTTGGGACTTATATCGGATGCTTCGGAAATTCGCTGCACCGCCTGCTCGTAAGATCCGCGCGCAAACCAGGACGCGCCCAGACCTATCAGCATGCGCGCGGAACGAGGGAACAGATGGTTGCCCCTGGTGAATACTTCCAGTGCTGGGTCTGGCGCGTGATGCAGCAGGAGTTCGGAACCCCAATCGAAAAGGTAGGACTCGCTGGGATCCATGTCAGCGGCGCGTTGGTACTCACGCACCGCTCCGAGAGAATTGCCCAGCTTCTCCTGCACATCGCCGAGCCGGTGATGGAGCTCAGGCTTGTCTTGGTATGCGAGCAAGGCCTGGACCTGGTCACGCTCTCGCTCGTAATTGCTGGCGGGCGGGGTGCCCACGGAATCATTGCCGAGCGAAGCAGTTTCTTGTGCGAGCGTTTCCCTGGTTCGCACGATCGCGTCGGAACCGTGGCCGCCAAGATTCGTCGTGTCGGTGACTCCCGCTACCGTGAATTGGGGTTGGTCAAAGAACGCAGGCTTTTGCGCGGGAGACGATGCTGGGGTTTTTGCCGGCTGCAGGGCGAGATCGACGGTCTTTGTTTCTTGCGGCCCCAGGAACAGTGAAGGGATCTCGGCGTTGCTGTATCCTGTCGCTCCGGCACGCAAGACGTACACTCCGCCGCGCAGCTCGCTAAAGCTGAAGTTCCCTTGCGAATCCGTGGGGGCCGCTTGAGGCTGCGCGGCGTGGTTGGCGCGCAACTGCACCGTCGCGCCAGAGATCGGATTTCCGTGCGAGTCACGAACCGTGCCCCGCAACGTGGACGAATCTTGAGACTGCAGGGACAACGGTAGCAAGATGGAAAGGACGCAGACGGCGAGGCCGCGGCTGATATTGCCAGCGGACCTCGGTTGCTGTGAGAGTGCGCAGAGACGGCCCATGAAGGCAGGCGCGAATCGACAAGTGCATCAAGTTTGGCCACGCGCCTAGGCGGCATTCTATCAGCGGAGCAAGAAAACCGCTGGCGAAGGATCCGCGCACAAAATAGAATGCAATGCTTTGTTCCGCACATTCAGGAGATGAAATGAGATTGGTTCGGCTGTGGCTGATGACATTCGCTGTGCTGTTGGTGACGTGCCTTTCCGGCTGGGGCCAGCCGTCCTCCGGCAAGCGCAAGATCATCATCGATCAAGACGCAGCGGGCCCGGGTGGAACCGATCAGCAGTCGATCCTTTTGCTGGTTCAATCGCCGCAGTCGGAAGTTCTCGGCGTAACCGTGGTGACGGGCGACGCCTGGCTCAAAGAAGAAGTCGCCCACACGTTGCGCATGCTCGAGATCGTGGGGCGTACCGACATTCCGGTTGTGGCGGGGGCGGAGTATCCACTGGTGCGGCGCAAGGAAGATATGGAACAGTGGGAGCAGCAATACGGCTCCGTGCCGTGGGTGGGCGCATGGACTCCGCGTCGCTATCACCCGGCAGATCAGTTGGGCGACATGCCGGAGGGCAAGCCTACAACCAAGGCGTTGGACGAGGATGCGGCGCATTTTCTGGTGCGCATGGTCCGAAAATACCCGCACGAGATCACGATTTATGAAGGTGGGCCGATGACCAATCTCGCGCTTGCCATCTCGATCGATCCTGAGTTCGCCGGTCTCGCGAAGGAGTTGGTGTTCATGGGCGGGAGCCTGAATCCGAAAACGGATGATCCTGAATTTGCAAACACGCCGCGGCATGAATTCAATCTTTGGTTCGATCCGGAGGCGGCACACATTGTGTTGACGGCGCCGTGGAAGAAAATTGTCTGCACCCCGGTGGATATTTCCGTGAAGACACGCTTGACGCAGGATTTGATCGAACGAATGAAGGCCGGCAACACTCCGGCTGCGCAGTATGTCGCTTCGTATTCGCGCCTGTTTGGAGAATACAATTATCTATGGGACGAACTGACGGCGCTGGCTTGGCTCGATCCGAGTTTGATCACCGCGAAGGAGGTGCGTTATCTGGATGTTGACCTTAGCCGCGGCGCTGGTTACGGAAATACCCTGAGCTGGACGGATCGTGACAAGCCCCCAGTCGTGGGCTCGCCAGCTGAGGTGCAGATTGATCTGGACGCGGAGAGGTTCTACAAGATGTTCGTCGATCTGCTGACAGCGCCGACGCCGAAACCTTGAGCGCTATTGCAGTTGCGCGAGCGCCCGCTTCGCTTGGGGATGATCGGGATGTTGCTTGAGTAGATCGAGCAGGACGCCGCGAGCCTTGTCCTGCGCTCCTTCCAGGGCATAGACGTGCGCCAGATTCAGATACGACTGATCGAACGCGGGGGCGACACGGATGCACTGCTCGAAGCTATCCACGGCTTGATCGCGCCGCTGCGTGACCAGATAGAGCACTCCTAAATTGTTCAACGCTTCAGGATAAATCGGACGCGCCTTCAGAGCACGCTGCAAGTATTCGTACGCTTTGGAGTTGTCTCCGGTCTGCGCGAACACCATTCCAAGACTGTAGTTTGCTTCCGCATCTTGCGGAGCGACTTCCAGCGCGCGCTCGAGAACTGTGCGGGCCTCATCCCAGCGTTTTTGCGAACGATACGCGTTGCCCAGATTGTCGAGCGACAGCAGATGATGCGGGTTCAGCCGCAGAGCTTCCAGAAAGCACGGGATCGAATCACCGATTCGGCCTTCGCGCGTGGCGATGACTCCAAGGTTGTTCCAGGCGTCAGGCAAAGTGTCGGGATAGCTGGCGGGCAATTTCACGGCGCGTTCGAAAGTTTCTTGGGCAGCGGCGTTCTTGTTTTGATTCAGATAGACACTTCCAATGCCGTAGAGCGCTTCGGCGCTCTGGGGATCGTCGCGGAGGGCCTGTTGGAACGAGGCTTCCGCTTGATCGAGATATCCACGCTGAAAAAACAGGGAGCCGTAGGAGAGATAGTTGCGGCCCACGTCGAGCGAGTACGTGGGGCTCGGAAAAGGAAGAGCCCGAGTCAGACGCTCTGCGTCGGTTTGCGGAATGCGCTGGAAGTCTTGCGTCACATGTTCCGGCATGATCGCGCCCTGATACACCTTCACGATGTCGCCCTTGCTGTCGAGCAGGAACGAGGTCGGCAAGGTGAGATCGTGGTGACGGTCGAACAGTTGGCGATAAAGAATGTTGTAGATGGGGGCGACGTCTTCTGATCCGCGCAGAATCGGAAAGGTGAACTGCCGCAGGAGAGCGCGCACTCTTTCATCGGCGGGATCATCCACCGCTAAGGTGACCAGTTGCAAACCTTTTGCTGTCCAATTCGCGTGGGACTTTTGAAGCAGGTTCAACTCTTCCGGCAGATTCGGCGACTGCGTTGTCCAGAAGATGAGAAGCGTTGGCTTGCCGCGAGTTGCGGAAAGCTTGCGGATTTTCCCAGATAGATCCGGGAGGGAGAAGTCCGGGGCTGAAACTGGCGCCAGAAGCCAGGTTTCAACTTTGGTTGGAAGCGGCTCGACTTCGAGTGAAACCGCCTCCGGAAGAGTGACGCGCTTTGTGGTTGGCACCTGAAACGGCTCCATGCGCGGCGAAGCGGAGCCCTCTTCTACCAGGATCCTATGATTGACGGGGAGGTTTTTAAATTCCTGTACGAGGCCACTGGGCCAGCGAATCGACGCTGAGACGGGGCCTTTTGCTTCGCCAAGACCGAAGAAAAGATTTTTACTGTGCTGAGAAAGGAAACCCGATCCGGCCTGAAGCGTCCGCGTCTGACGCCCAGAGTCGGCCTCGATTGTCACGCAGGCACCGATGGCGTCGCGGTTGCTCTTCGTGCCTTGCAGGCGGAAGGCAATCGACGGCGGCAGATCCTCCAGCACATTTTTCAGCAGGCGTAATTGCGGAGCGTTGCGGTTTTTCAGGAACACTTCGAGCCGGCCATCGTGATCGAAATCGGCAAGGGCAAATGCTCTGCCGTCTTCGATGAAATCCATCCCGACTACTCCCGACACATCGGAGAACGTTCCGTCCTGGTTGTTGGCGTAAAAGACATTCCGCTCGTACCCGCTCCAGGTCCCGTCCGACCGGATCAGTTCGTTGATCGCGTTCCAGCCTTGCTCGTAGTCGTGAGAAGGCCGGGCATCGTCGGGCGACAGGGCGACAACCTGTCGCCAGAAAAAACTATTGAGATCCGGCCGAGAAAGATCATCACGCCCAGGGCCCGAGACCATGCCATTCGCAATGTAGAGATCGGGGAAACCGTCGTGATCGAAATCGAAGGCGTCGCTCGACCACGCCCAGCGGCCCATTCCGATGCCTGCTGAACTCGTCGTATCGTCGAACCCTGCACCACGATTACGCAGCAGCGAATTCCCCATCGCGTGCTTCCGGTAGAGTGCTCGAACTTCTTGGGGCGAGTCGCTCTTGAAAACTTCCTGTCGCGCGACGCGCTCCCCGGCCGCAGTCCACATGTTGCCGACGTACAGATCCTCCGCGCCGTCGTTGTGATAATCGAGCCAGCAGACGCTCATGCCCGCGCCAATGTCTTCGGTCGCCGTCTGCGGTGCGACATCGGTGAAGGTTCCGTCGCCCTGGTTGCGGTAAAGATTCTTCCGGCCAAAATCGTTTACCACATACAGATCAGGCCAGCCGTCGCGATTGTAGTCGTCCCATCCACAGCAGAAGCTGTAGCGCGTGTTGTTCTGGTTCAGGCCGGAAGTTGCGGTTACGTCGTGAAATGTTCCGTCGCGCTGGTTGCGCATCAGAAAGTTGGGCGGGCCGTTTTCGGCGTCGTGATACGGCGACGGATATTTGTATTGCCCAGTGCCCTGGTAATAGGTGTACAGGCAAAAATAAACGTCGAGCCAGCCGTCGCGGTCGTAGTCCGCCGCGGCCGCACCGGTGAAAGTTCCCTGCGGGGGATTGGCGAACTGAAACGCGTCAGGCTTCCGACGAAACTTGCCGCCACCTTCGTTCACGAATAAAAGCGGGCCGCTGGAGCGGACCACGATGACGTCCTGACGGCCTTGGTTGCTGAAATCGGCGAAGAGCGCGCAGGCGGTGTTTTCCAGGATTCCCAGGCCCGACGATTCAGTAATATCTACGAACGTTCCGTCACCGCGATTGCGATAGAGGCGATTGGGCAGGCCCGCAGGCTGGCATACATAAAGATCGTCGAAGCCGTCGTTATCATTGTCGATGTCGGCGACCGAGACGCCGTTGTGTCCGTAGACGTCGATGCCGGACGCGCCGTCGATCACCGTGCGCCAGTAGTCCGTGCCGTGCAATAACTGGGCAGCGTACGACGAATTACTTCCCATCGCAGCGGACGTGATGTCCTCGTAGACGGGAGAATTGGAACGGGCCTGGGTTTCGTCGAGCACGCGCCAACTGCGGAGGAGAAAATCGCCCGATGATGACGGTTCCCAAACCAAGTCCCAGTGGCCGATGCGCTGTTCGCGGTGGATACCGGCGCCTGTGCCAACGATTTCGTAGCGAATACCCGTCTGCAGTGATCCGGCCTGATGAGAAGGAGTTGAAGCCTCTGCGCCGAGAGTATCGATCGCCGTGATCTGGAATTCTGCGGTCACGATCTGCGTGAAGGCGCTGAATATGGACTGCCACTCTCGGAGGAATCTTTCGCGGCCGAGCGCGACCTGAGGAGCGAACCTATTTTGGCGCACTTGAATCCCAGCGCCGGAGCGCACGACTCTCGACTGGGTGGGCTGGAGTGCTGCTCCCGAAAACTCAGGTGCGAGAACAGCGGCGATAGCCTGAGTCTCCCGAGGAGATCGCAACAAGCTGGCGCTCCACTGCGCGAGAATGACTGCAATCTGGTCGGCATATTTTTCCGTGATGAAATCGTCGAGGCCTGCCTGCACCTTCAGCAGCGTGGCATCGAGCGGGCGCTCACTTCGATAGTGAGGATGCAGATGGAATGCGGTGCCGGAAGCCGGCTCTGTGCGCGACGTTGACGATCTGAACGCTGAAAGCGTGGACGCCCATAGACTCGAGGGAATCAGGGATGCTCCAATGCCCTGAGAAAAACGGACCAGAAACTCGCGCCGGCGGAGATTAATGGACTCGGGATCAACGGACTGAGGATCATCGGAGCGCGCGCCGACAGATTCAGGGCCGACGGATTGAGGCGGTGCCTTCCCTGCGCGGTTCAGAGTGATGTCCCTCGGAGAGTCACGTGTGGAACCGAAGCTAACATTCGGGTTTGGGCCGGTCAAGGCGCGACGCGTTGCGCGGATATAATCTTCATCATCTTCTGAAAGATTTCGTGTGAACTTCCATGAGCCGTTTACATCCGCGACCGAACGCGTGGCTGACGATCGCACTGGCGGTGCTCTTCCTGCTGGCCGAGATTGCCATGGGGCAGGCCGCCGCGCCCACACAGTCGGCCCCGGACACCGCGGAAGCGCATCTCGGCAAGGGTTATGACGCGCTCAAGTTAGACCGGTACCAGGTGGCGGAGGATGAATTTCGGGCCGCGCTGGCGCTCGATCCCTCACGCGGATTGGAGGCGCGCACATTTCTTGCCGTGGCGTTGTTCGAGCAGCAAAAATGGGCCGAGGCACGGCGCGAGTTTGAAACTGTGAATCGAGAACTGCCGAACTATCCCAACATTTTGTACTATCTGGGCCGACTGGATATTGAAGACCGAAATTTCCCCGGCGCGATCGACAATCTCAATCGCGCCATGAGCAAGCCACCTTTCCCCGATACGGCGTACTACCTGGGATTCGCGTACTTCAAGCAGGGCGATCTTTCCAATGCCGAGAAGTGGCTGAAGGAAGCGGCGCAGAGCAATCCGCGAGATTCTCGCATCCCGTACCAGTTAGGGTTCGTCTATCGGAAGGAGGGGCGAGAGGAAGAGGCGGCCAAATCTCTCGCGCTGTCGGAGGATCTGCATCGGCAGGATGACACCGAGGCCCAACTCCGCGCGCAATGCGGAGAGAAACTGGACAAAGGTCCTCGCGAGGAAGCTCACGCGATCTGCGAAAAGCTGTACCACGGTGACGACGCTGAAAGGTTGACGGCGCTGGGCATGATCTACGGCCAGCATGGCGATCTGGAAGCCGCTTTGAAGCCTTTTCTGCGGGCGGCAGAGCTTTCGCCCCAGTCGCCGCAGGTGCAGTACAACCTGGCGCTGACTTATTTTCAGTTGAATCGATTTGACGATGCCCGCACGCCGCTGGCGCAATCCCTCAAACGCTGGCCCGATCTGTTTCCACTGAATGCTTTGTATGGAGCCGTTCTGGCGAAGCTGGGAGAAAACGACCAGGCTCATGATGTGTTGCTGCACGCGCGCCAGCTTAATCCGGAGGACTCCTCAACCACCGATCTGCTTTACATCACGACCCTGAAGCTGGCGGAGACCAGGCGGGGAGCGAGGCAGTATGTTGGTGCCCTGCGTTATTTCGAGGAAGCGGCAAAACTCAAGCCCCAGGAACCCATGCCCCACCGCGGCCTGGCGGAGATCTACTCGGCGACCGGAAAACCTGCGCAGGCCGCGGCCGAGCGCAAGGACGCCGACCGCCTCAGCAACAATCCGCCTCAGTAGCAGGAACCATCCATCAGCAGACTTGGCCAGAACACTTGGGGAAGGGCTGCCGTCGTCGCACCATGAATGACGACCAGGAACTACGAATTGCGCGAGGTTTACGGTGCAGGAATTACGGCCTGGGTAATGTTGGAATATGCGCTTTCGCCACTGGAATCCACGGCCGTGGTCGCGTAGCAGTAAGTCGTGCCATCAGTGACGTTGCTGTCGGTGTACGCTGTGATCGAGCCTGCCGTCGAAGCGATGTTGGTGTACGTCCCGCATTTAGTCGTAAAGACCGCGCGGTACACGTTGTAGCTCTCAATCCCTGAGGTTGTGCTCGCTGTCCATGACAGGTTGACACTATGGATGGGAGCGGCTGTGCCCGTACCTGTAAGCGATGACGTAGTGGGCGTATTGGCGGCGGTGCTGGCAAACGAGGCGGAAGCCGACGCTGCTCCGGTCGCACCGGGCGTGAACTTAACCGTAAACGTAACCGGCTGAGTTGTCGAAACGGTAACCGGGAACGAGAGTCCGCTCACCGAAAATTCGGAAGCGTTGCTGCCGCCCAGGCTCACCGAGGTGACCGATACGCTCGTGCCGGTGGCGCTCAGCGTCCCGGTTTGCGATCCACTTGTGCCCACGACAACGTTCCCGGCGCTGACCGCACTCACAGCTAATGTGCCTTGACTTTGAGATACGGCGGTTCCGCTGAGTCCTATGCTCAGGGCAGGATTGGTAGCGTTCGAGCTGACCAGGACACTGCCGCTGGAACTGGTCGCCGACTGGGGCGCGAAGGTCACGCTGAATGAAGTGCTCTGTCCCGGTGTCAGGGTCAACGGCGTGGTTATTCCAGCGATGCTGAAGCCGGTGCCGCCGACCGTCGCCTGCGAAACCGTTGCATTCATGCCGCCGGTGTTAGTTACCGTCTCCGTTTGGGTCAGCTTCTGCCCGACCGTGACATTGGTGAAAGTAAGGCTCGAGGGCGTTGCGGTCAACGTCGCTGGCGTCACTCCGGTTCCGGAAAGGGCCACGTCGAGCGTGGTGCTCGATCCACTTACGGTGATCGATAGGTTTCCGTTGGCTGCGCCTGCGGACGCGGGTTTAAAAACAACGCCGAACGTAGTGCTCTGATTCGGAACCAGGGTCAGCGGCAAGGTGAGTCCCGTATAGCTGAACCCGGCGCCGGACGCGGTTGCTTGCGAGAGGATGAGATTCGCGCCGCCCGAGTTCTTCACGGTCTCGGTCAGGGTCTGAGCCACGCCTACCTGTTCATTGCCGAAACTGAGGCTGGTGGGGCTTCCGGTCAGGTTTCCAGCTGCGACCGCGGTGCCGGACAAGGCGACGTTCAGCGGGCTGGTTGAAGCGCTGTTCGTGAGCGCCAGATTCCCGCTCGCGGCGCCGGCGGACTGAGGACTAAAAATAACATTGAAAGTGGCGCTCTGTCCCGGAGACAAGGTAATAGGTAATCTGAGTGCGCTGCTGAACCCCGCGCCGGTGACAACGGCCTGGGTGATAGTCAGACTAGTTCCGCCCGTATTGCTCAGGGTGTCGGACTGGTCTTGGATAGTGCCAATCTGCACATTACCGAAGGTGACGCTCGCGGGTGCTGCGCTCAGGCTCCCCGGTGGGGCGGTCTGCGAGCTCGATTTGCCGGAACTGAACCCCTGGCAGCCGATCATGCTGGCCAGGGCCAGCATGGCTATCACGGCGCGACAACGAGCGGGGGAGTAGCTCATAAGGTTTTTGCCGTCAATGGCTAACGACGACACAGTGAGTGTGCCCGTTAAAGCTGGAATGCGTAAGGTTCCGAAAGGGCATGCTCTCGGGGGCTCCGAAGGGCCAATCTGCGACCACCATTTCGCCCGGGGCGACCCCTCACTACCGTGCTGCCCGACATTATTCTCTTTTTCTTCACCCCTCTGAGCGCCACGCCTGACATAGCGGTCGCCCGGAAACCCTTATGGGGCTTCATCCTGGGACAATTCACCCAATCCTAAATGCCTTGATGTACTGGTGGAATCTTCCCTCTTCGCGTCGAATCTTTGAAACTGTCGTCCATGCGACTCCCCCCGTCGTTCATCCGATCCTTCTGCGTCTATTCATTCCAAGCTTTGACCGTGGCCGTGCTCCTGCTGTTCAGCCTGGGGCCAACCCGCGCCTTCGCTGCCGCTGCAAAACTGTCCTGCTCACCCGCAAGCATTCGATTTGGACAGGTGGATGTCGGTCACCCTGAAACTCTAATGGTTACTGTGACCAACGGTGGTCGGACGAGCGTTACCATATCAGCCCTCACTGTGAATAACTCGGCATTTACTGCCTCGAAGTTGAGCCTGCCGCTCACGCTGGCCGCTGGTCAAAGGGTCGATGTAAGCGTGACCTTCACTCCTGCGACGACCGGATGGTCCAGCGCACGCATCGCCTTCTCCAGTCACTCGTCGAGCGCTCTGGTGGTGGATGCGAGTGGCACCGGCGTTTCCCGCGAGGTGGTGACGGCCAGTCCGTCGAGCCTGTCGTTTGGCCAAGTAGCGGTCGGGCATAACTTCAGCCTGCCCCTGGTTCTTAAGAATGCACAATCCTGGGAAATAGAAATCACGGGAGTACAGACATCAGGCAATGGATTCTCGATCAGTGGTCCCAAATTTCCGGTGACTCTGGGCGTTGGGCAGAGCATATCGTTGACCGCAACCTTTGCCCCAGCCTCGACGGGCGCGGTTGGCAGCAGCGTGTACGTTGGCGGGCCCGCGCTGGTTATACCTCTCACTGGTACTGGGACCACCGGTGGCGCGGGGACATTGTCGATTTCCCCGGCATCCTTGAACTACGGCAACGTCCTTGTTGGAACCACTGACACGCTGCCCATCACCGTCAGTGCCGCTGGCGCCAGTGTGACCGTTTCTTCCGCAAGCAGCAGCAGTTCACAGTTTGTGCTGAAGGGAGCTTCGTTTCCCTTGACCATCGCGGCGGGCAAGAGCGTTTCCATGAACGTGGCCTTCACGCCCAAAAGCAGTGGAAGCGTGTCTGGCTCTCTTTCATTTGCCAGTAACGCCTCGGACTCGAAGGCCACTGAGTCCTTTTCCGGAGATGGCACCTTGACCCCCTACAGCGTAAGTCTCTGGTGGAATCCCAGTTCAGACGTGGTTGGATATAACGTCTATCGCAGCACCAGCGCAAGCGGCTCGTATGCCAAGATTAATTCCGCTGTCGACGCTAATACTGCCTACACCGACAGCACGGTAGTCTCTGGCAACACGTACTATTACGTTGCCACCTCCGTAAACTCCAGCGGGCAGGAAAGTAGCCTTTCCAAGCCCCCGGTAGCGGCCGTAGTGCCATAAGGGTATATGGAAGATCGCAGCGGATCAGAGGGTCGACACACGGCTCCAGCAAGAGAGTCGGTCCTCCTTTGGGCGGGGCCGTAGCTAGGCGCTTCCTCCACCTTCGGCTGGCGTACTTGAGTTGAGTAGGCCCCAAATCACTGAGCCTTAAGCGATTTGCGAACAAGCGGTGTCACTTCCGTAACCCCGCCTCATTCCAAAGTAATCATTCTAAATGCGTTAGTAGCACTAACGGGCTATTCTTCCTGGCCTAAAGATCCGTTAGTACTAGTACAGGTGGCCATTTTTCAGGTTCCCTAAAGTTTATGTATATGCACTGGTTTAGCTCAATTCTGAGACCGAGAACGGCGATTCTGCTGGCCGTTCTTGCGTTCTCCCGCCCGGGAACGGCGCAACAAGTATCTTTTGCTCTGCTTCCTCCGCCGCGGGCGATCGAGCCTGCCCCGATTGTAAGGCCAGCGCGGGAAAAGGCCGCCTCGATCGAAGCGGGTGACAACCATCGCTTCTGGGATCGCGAGAACAGCTGCCTGTTCGCCGCCTCGGCAGCCTTCAGCGCCGCCGACTTCGTCGTGACCAAGGATAATCTGCGCGCTGGCGGCCAGGAAATGAACCCTGTCGTTAATGTCTTCGGCCACAGTTCAGCGGGGCTGGCGATAAATTTCGCCGGCGAGAACTTTGGGATGGTCGGGCTTAGCTATTTCTTCCACAAGACCGGACATCACAAAATGGAGCGGGTCGTTTCCCTGGTGAATATTGGCGGTTCGGCCAGCGCGGTAGGGTTCGGGCTGGCTCACCGGTAGGGTCAGGAAATTCGTAGCTTCCGGTTTTCATCTCGCCGCAGAAACCACAGAACCAGGAATGTCCCCAGCATAGCGATGAGGAGGAAAATGACTCCGCCTTGCCGGTGCAATCTTCCCGTCATGAAGCTAGGATCCACTTTCGTGGTTAGCGCCCCAATCACAAATATGCGGAGCCCATTCTTGGCGACGGAAAGCGGGAGGGCGACCGCGACGACCACCGCCTTTCGCCAAAAGGAAAGCAACAGCAACTGCGCAACTACCATGGTGATCACCAGCAGGATCATGCTCGAACGAATGCTGCTGCATTCCGGAGCGACCTCGAGAGTCAATCCTGGAATGTGCAGCTGCATATCGCTCTGCGCCACGGGAATCCCAGCCAGCGCGAACAGCAAATGAGCGGACGCTGCCGAGCCGCGCTGCAGCAGGCTCACGATTGGGTCCAGGAGGAGCCGGGGAAACGGCACCATCCACAGCAGGAAACAAAGAGGAAACAGCGCACGCCGGAAGGCGCGAGTGCCAAAACATAGGATGAAAGCTCCCATCCACCACGAGACCAGTGCCAGCACGTTCAAGGAAAGTTGCACGTCGGCGGAGGAACCGGTCCATCTTGCGCCCACCCTCGCCAGCAGCGCGCCGACCAGCAACCCGGAACCGGCGACCGCGCCCGACCCCGACGGACGCGGACTTGGTCGCGACTTCCAGTCGAGGGCGACCAGGGCCGTGCTGATGGGCAGAATGAGCAGAATGTGCGTGTATTGCTCGTCGTGTAGAGCGAGGTCAAACAACGATACGAGCGGAATCCACCAGATGGCGATGGCAACCACGCTGAGCGAAGCAAAGATCAGAAGCGGTGACGATTTGAACGGCGATTCGCGATTCGGCTTGGTGCTCACCATAATGGTCTGTCGAACCCTCCCACGCACGACTCGTCCGGATTGTGGGGCAGCGCCCCGATCAACGGTAACATTACTCTGCCTCCATGGGCAGTGGCTCACCGCCTGGGGAAGTTCCCGGCAAGTCGCGGTAACATGAAACCTGGGGAGCGTTTTATCCTCAACCAAGAGCCGATTGGAGTGTACACATGCGGGATTGCCGCCAGTTTTATATCGATGGGAAATGGGTCAGTCCAACCGAGGCCCATGCCCGGGAAGTCATCAACCCCAGCAACGAGGAGCCGATTGCAACCATCTCTCTCGGCAACGCAGCAGACGTCGACGAGGCCGTAGCGGCGGCCAAAGGCGCGTTTGAGACCTACTCGCAGACTTCGGTAGAGGAACGGTTGGCACTGCTGCGGCGCGTGATTGAGGTCTACAAGGCCAAGTCGGAGGAAATGGCGCAGACGATTTCGCTGGAAATGGGATGCCCGCTTTTGCTGTCGCGAGCGGCGCAGGCCGCCGCCGGGTTGGGACATCTCTTTGAAATCGTCAAGGTGCTCGAGACTTTCAAATTCGAGGATCTCAAAGGCTCGACGCTCATGAGAAAGGAGCCAATCGGGGTCTGCGGTTTGATCACTCCCTGGAATTGGCCGATGAATCAGATCGTCGCGAAAGTCGCGCCTGCTCTGGCCGCGGGATGCACAGTGGTGCTGAAACCGAGTGAACTGGCGCCGCTTTCTGCGTACCTGTTTACTCAGATCCTCGATGAGGCTCGCGTTCCGCGCGGAGTCTTCAATCTGGTGAATGGCGACGGACCCACGGTAGGGGCCGCGATCGCCATGCATCCTGATATTGCGATGGTCTCGTTCACGGGCTCAACGCGTGCCGGCGTGGCCGTGGCTCTGGCGGCGGCGCCCACCGTGAAACGGGTCACGCAGGAACTTGGGGGAAAATCGGCCCACATAATTTTGGACGACGCCGACGTCGACATAGCTGTCAAAGACGGCGTGCAATCATGCTTTCGCAATACCGGGCAGTCCTGCAACGCACCGACACGCATGCTCGTTCCTCGTTCCAAAATGCCTCAGGCTATCGCGGCAGCGAAGAAGACCGCCGCGGCCACGCCGGTTGGCGACTCTCTGGCGGAAGGCAATCACATTGGCCCGCTGGCCAGCAAAGCTCAGTTTGACAAGGTGCGGCGCCTGATTCGCGTGGGCATCGAAGAAGGCGCACAATTGATTGCAGGTGGTCCTGATCGTCCCGAAGGAATGAGCAAGGGTTACTTCGTGAAGCCGACCATCTTCGCGGAGGTTCGCAACGACATGACCATCGCACGCGAAGAAATCTTCGGCCCCGTTCTGTGCATCATCCCTTACGAAGACGAAGAGGACGCGGTGCGAATCGCGAATGACACGCCCTACGGCTTGTCGGGCTTTGTGACGGCGGGGGATGTCGAACGCGCGCGCGGCGTTGCCCGGCGGATTCGCTCGGGCAACGTGCATATCAACAATGCACGAGTCGACTTCGGAGGGTGCTTCGGAGGTTACAAACAATCCGGCAACGGGCGGGAATGGGGCGAGGCTGGGCTGGCGGAATTTCTGGAGTTGAAGGCGATCTTTGGTTACACGCCGCGAACGAAGTGAAAGGGTAGTTGCAGACTCGCTCGTGTTATTGACGGTCTAAATTCGAATAGCGTAGCGTACGATCAGCGGCGCGTGGAGGAAACGAATGGCGCTCGGAACCGGATGGTCCAAGACCTGGACCTATTTCGAAGGAGGGTGGCACGAAGGCAACGTGCCCATCATGGGTCCGCGCACGCACGCCGCCTGGCTTTGCTCGATGGTGTTCGACGGCGCTCGCTACTTTGAAGGAGTGACGCCGGATCTCGAGTTGCATTGCGCGAGAGTCAATGATTCGGCGAAGAAACTCTTCCTCAAGCCGGTCGTCGCGCCTGAAGAATGGGTGCGGCTCGCGCGGGAAGGGATCAAGCGCTTCGACAAGGATGCGGCGCTTTACATTCGCCCCATGTATTGGGGTGAAAATGAAGGACTATGGGTGCAGAATCACGATCCCGAATCAACCCGGTGGTGCCTTTGCATCTACGAAGCGCCGATGCGAGTGCCCAAAGGTTTCTCGGTTACGCTGTCTCCTTTCCGCCGCCCCAGCATTGAGACGATGCCGGTCGATGCCAAGGCTGGATGCCTTTATCCCAACAATTCCCGGTCTCTTTTCGAGGCGCACGAACGGGGCTTCGACAATGCGATTGTGTGCGACATGCTGGGCAACGTCGCCGAACTCGCCACTTCGAATGTTTTCCTGGCAAAGGATGGCGTGGTCTTCACTCCGATTCCGAACGGAACATTCCTGGCGGGGATCACGCGGCAGCGGGTCATCGGATTATTGCGGCAAGCGGGAGTGAGCGTGATCGAGAAGACTCTCACCTATCAGGATTTCGAAAAGGCGGACGAGATTTTCGCGACTGGAAATTATTCCAAGGTCGTCCCCGTAACCCGCATCAGCGATCGTTCGCTGCCATTTGGTCCGATCTATACGAAGGCTCGAGAACTTTACTGGGCGTTCGCGCATTCATGACGGGCGAAATCTTGGGCAATCTCGAATCGGACAAGACGGGCACTGCGACGGTAGACGCGCTGACTGAGATTTGGCGACGCGTGCTGCGGCGGCCTAAGATTGGACCCGAGGATGAGTTCCACGATCTTAGTGGCAACGATGCGCTCGCCGATAAAATGTTTGCCGAGATCGCTCAGGTCTTCGGCCGCGAACTGCCGTCCGCGACGATCTCTCACGCGTCAACCATCGCTGCTCTTGCGACCCTCATACAGCAGCCTGATCTTCCGCATTTCTCACCCTTCGTGAAGCTCAAAGCAGGCACGGAAAAAACGCCGATTTACATTGCACATGGTCTCGATGGCCGAGCTAAATATTCGGAACTGGCAAGACACATTTGTACGGATCACGCCATTTATGGAATTCAGGCTAAAGGCGTCGATGGGCTGGAGGAACCGTTTGACCGTATCGAAGACATGGCCAGTTTCTATCTTGCCGCGCTCCACCAAGTTCAACCCGAAGGTTCATGTATTTTGATTGGTTACTCATTCGGTGGCCTGGTGGCTCTCGAGATGGCACAACGCCTTTTTGCCGACGGGAAGCGACTCGCGCTCCTGATTCTGGTGGATGCCTACCCGCATCCGCGCTATCTCTCGCCAGGCCAGCGTTTAAGGCTCATGTTACGTCGCACGAGACGTCATATTTCCGAAATGGCAGAAAGATCGCCCCGAGATGCAATTTCATACTTCCTTCGCGGGCTCAAACGTCGACTGCCTCTGGCCAAAGGTCGCAACCGCGATGCACCCTCCTTAGAAACGTCTCGTCTATCATTTGCCCAAACCACACGCCACGTGCAGGAGCGGGCCTACGTGGCATACGGACGCTATCGTCCCCGCTTCTATCCGGGCAAGATAAAATTCGTAAGAGCCGGGGTCGGTTCCTATTTCCCGGATGATCCGGCCGCGGTGTGGGGCAAGCTGACCGGCGAAATTGAATGCGAGACCGTGACTGGAGGGCATCTCGAAATAGTTACGACAGACTTTCAGGGTCTCGCCGCTGTGCTTACTGGCTATCTTCGAACTCACAATCTTCGATCTGGCAATCGTGGAGGAGCCTCCGCCGGGAATCAAGCCGAACAGTTCAAACCGACCCCGCCGGTAAACGAGACGCTCCTGAGGATTTGGCAGCGCGTGCTGCGACGATCATCCACCTCTCCGACTGACAATTTTTTTGATCTCGGGGGCACGCCTTCTTCTGCGAGCGAACTGTTCTCTGAGATCGGCAAAGAGTTTGGTCGCGACTTCCCGGCCGTGATGATCTGCGTCGCTCCTACACTCGAGAAGCTTGCCGCGCTTCTGGAGGACCCCGCACCTCCGCGAATTCCACCGCTGCTTCTCCTCAAACCTGGAGCCGACCTTCCGCCTGTGTTCATCGCGCACGGTCTGGGGGGCGATGTCCTTGGTCTTTCCCATCTCGCACGCCGGATCGAGACCCGGCATCCGATTTACGGGATGCAGGCCAACGGGATCGACGGCATCGACGAGCCGCTCACTTCGATAGAGGCCATGGCGCAATACAATCTTGATGCGATCAGGCAGTTGCAGCCGCATGGGCCGTACTTCCTTATCGGCTATTCTCTCGGAGGCTTGGTGACGCTGGAGATGGCTCAGCGCCTGTCTGCCGAGGGCGAAAAGGTTGCGCTGCTGGCTTTGGTGGATGCCTATCCCCACATGCACTATCTTTCGGTTGCGCAATATGTGCGCCTGTTCGTTCGTCGGGCCATACGCGATGCCCGGTCGCTGATGGCATCGCCTCCAAGCAGCGCCGCGAATGGGCGCGAGTCTGACGTGGTCGCTCGCGTATCGCAACGAATGCGGGAGGCCGATAGTCGGGCGTTGAGAGGCTATCGTCCCCGCTTCTATCGCGGCACGATCAGGTTCGTCAAAGCCGAGATCAGCAGTAATTTCCCTGACAACCCGGCCGCGGTCTGGTCTCACCTCGCGGAGAAGTTCGAGGTCGAAACTGTGCCCGGCGATCATGTGGGAATGATTGCGACCCACTTCGAAAAACTCGCGTCCGTACTCTCGCGCTATCTAGCCGAGGCAGCATCTTGAGTTGCCGGAGTGGTTTTACAGGATCACTGAAAGACTTTTCAGGCCCCTGAATCCGAAGGTAGAAGCCCACTCCGGGCGCGGGCCAGTAAGCTTCATCTGCGGAAAGCGCTGCGCCAGATTCAGAAGGGCAATCTGCCCTTCTAACCGAGCCAGTTGCGCTCCTATGCAAAAATGCAGGCCCGCGCTGAACGCCAGGTGTTGGTTGTTCAAGCGCTTCAGGTCGAGCTGATTTGGTTCCTTGAATTGTTTTGGATCTCGATTCGCCGCGCCGAGCATGCACAGGACCGTCCATCCCTTCCGGATCGGCTGGCCGCAAATCTCAATATCTTCCTTCAGCACGCGAGCGGTGAATTGTACGGGGCTCTCATACCGCAGAAGTTCCTCGACCGCCGAGCGGATTATCTCCGGCCGCTCTCGCAGTTCCGCCGTCTCCTGGGGGTACTGCAGGAGCGTGTACATGCCATTGCCGATCAGATTTCGAGTGGTCTCGTGCCCGGCGAACAGCAGCGCGATGCACTGCGCGTACAGCTCTTCTTCGGTCAGCACTTCCCCTTCTTCCTCAATGTCGATCAGCAGGCTGATCAGGTCGTTTCCTTTATTGCGTCTGCGCTCCGCCACGGTTTTTCGGAAGAATTCGGTCAGCTCAATCAGAGCATCCTGGGCGGCGCGGGCTTCCTCCACGGTGCGATTTGGATTGCCGCGAAACACCGCGATGGCTCGCGACCACTCGACGAACGTGTCACGCAGTTCCTGCGGTATTCCCAGCATTTCCAAAATGATGCGCACTGGCATGGGATTCGCGAACTCGCGCATGAGGTCGATTTCCGAACCAGGCTGAAGCGGCTTTAGCATTTGATCGACAATGGCTTCAACTTGCGGGCGCAAGCCTTCGACGGCGGCGGCCGAGAATCCCTTGTTGAGAAGTTTGCGCAGCCGGGTGTGCTCCGGAGGGTCCATGAAAATCAGCCACAGGCCCAGCATGCGCGCCAGCTCGCTGAACTCAGCCTGGCGGCTGAGCGGCAGAGGCAACAACATCTGCTTGGCGCGCTTGGCGGAGAGCCTCGTGTCTTTCGCGATCGATGCGCACTCGGCGTGGCTGAAGACCGACCATACCGCCCATTTGCCGACATCCACATAATGCAACGGACCTTCTTCGTGCATGCGGGCGTAGGTGGGATACGGATCCTGCAGAATTTCGTCGCTGAAGACAACCTTCTTGCCCGAAACGATTTCCTTGGACAAACTTCACCTTCACAATCAGAATTTTCGTCGTATGAAAACCGGCGACGTACGATATTGAGCTTAGGTTGAGATTAACACGATCCCGCGCGGGAACCTTTCGCGCTGCGAGCGCTTCTCAGGCGCCGGTCGGCAGGCGCTCCCAAATCAATTCGAGGATTTGAATTTTTCCGTTGACCCGTGTCGGCGGAGTAACCAATGTGATCTGTTCACCCTGGAATTTCACGGTGCGAACCAGGTCCTTGCCGACATAGTTTTGAATCGATGAGATCTCCACGTGATGGGTTACGTTGTCACCGTCGAGCGTGTACCGTCCGGCGTAGGCAAGAAATGTCTTAAACGCCTCGGCTTGCTGTTCCACCGGAGCCGGCGCCCCGAGCGCCTTTCGCCCCCCGTAGCTGATCAGGGCCGACACTCTTCCATCGCCGGTGTAGGTGAGAATGCCGACGGGGTTTGGGCCGTATGGAGTGTCGCTTCGTTCTCCGTTTGATGTGGTGCTTGAGGCGGACACCAGTTTCCATGTGCCCGTAAGCTTGTCGTTTGAGCTCATAAATACACAGGCGAAAATTCAGCCATGGTTAGGATTGTAGCTCTCACCCGAATTTTCCCTCGATTGTAATGTGCTCCCAGGCTTGACACCCCGCGCCCTTCTCACTGAATGTATTTGAGCATGACAGCGGAATTGAAAGGTAAAGTTGCGCTCGTGACCGGCGGGACTTCAGGTATCGGCCGTGACACCGCCGTACTCTTCGCGAAGGCGGGAGCCAAAGTAGCAGTTGCGGGCCGCCGCGAACAGGAAGGCAACGAAACCATCGAACTGATCCGGGCCGCGGGCGGCGATGGCCTGTTCGTGAAAACCGATGTGTCGAAGGCATCCGAAGTTGATGCGCTCGTCCAGAAAACGGTGGAGAAATTTGGCCGCCTGGATTTCGCCTTTAATAATGCCGGCATTGAGGGAGTCTGGGTCCCCATCGCCAAACAGACCGAAGAAGATTGGGATCGCACCATCGACATCAATCTCAAAGGCGTCTGGCTCTGCCTGAAGTACGAGATCCGGCAGATGCTGAAACAGGGCGGTGGTGGAGCGATTGTAAATATGTCGTCGGTCACGGGCCTGGTCGGTGCCGGGGGCGCAGCCGCGTACAGTGCGAGCAAACACGGAGTCATCGGACTGACGAAATCCGCAGCCCTGGAAACCGCTAAGAATGGGATTCGGATCAACGCCGTGTGTCCCGCAGTGATCGAAACACCCATGGGCAAGAGACTGTTTAGCGCTCCGGCGGTCCACAAAGCCGTACTGAATAGCCATCCCATCGGCCGTTTTGGACGACCTGAGGAAATCGCCGAAGCCGTGGTCTGGATGTGCTCCGACCGCGCATCTTTCATGACGGGGCAGAGCCTGGTTCTCGACGGTGGCTTCCTCGCCGGACCGAATTCTCCCAGCTAGAGGAGCACGGGGCTCAGTGCCTACGGCCACGCAATTGCCCGACAGAGCGGATAGGAGACTTTCGGGGCGGGCCCTGCAGGTTTCTTGTTCGGTGGGATTCGCGCCGGTGTCTCGTTCGAGGATGAACTGATATCCCCGTTCGCATTAATCGCCGTTACCACGTAGTAATACGTGGCGCTGTCCACTACAAGGTCGTCCACACAACCGACGCCCACGATGGGCATCCGGTTAATCTGTTCACACTCAACGCACCTGGGATTGCGCTTTGCGGCTCTCTTCGTCTGGCTGCGATACAGACAATACCCTACAGCATTTCGTCCGGAGTCAAGAGAAGGAGCATTGGCATTCCACCAAAGCGTCACCTTGTGGTGACCCGTGTTTTGCGAAGGTTGCAAAGGTTGAATGCCGGCCGGCGGGCATAGGGGGAGCGGCGGGGGCGGCGTCGGAATAGGAACATTTGAACTCGACTTCGTGGTCTGCGACGCCGCGCCAACCGCGGAACCGGCATGCCGAACTGCAATGGTAGGAACCAGGAGGGTTGCGACAATCAATCCCAATACCATCAATCCCAATACAACGAGAACGATTCGCGAATACAACCTCACTGTCAAAGAGGCCTCGCAGCGGCTAGTCAGCGGTCAGTCACAGCCTACACCAGCGTTGCGATGGCAGATGTTTCTCAGGTTGAGTCCGCGAAACGGCCGAGCGCCGCGGAACTAATTGTCACTCAGCGCGAGTACGGCATAAGCCGTTGCAGCATCGTTCATGAAGTGCCCGATATTCGACGAGGGATCGCGACGTTTCGTCAGAGAAACCGACGGCCAGGAACCATCTGCCTTGTTTTGATGCGTCGTCAGCCACGACATTGCTCGCTGCAATCGCGGGTCCTGCGAGGGAATCCCAGATTGTCGCAGCGCAAATGTCATCAGGCCGGTGGCGTATCCATCGCTGTGGCGTTCCTGGGCAGTCCCATCGGATCGCACCCACTCCCGGATCAGCGACTTCACGTAGCGGTCTTTCGGCCATGCGATTGATGCCAGTTCCCAACCGCCGTCCGACCGTTGTGCATCCCAGATCTCATGGATGATGCGCCGCTGGCGGTCGGCATCAATCAGCCCCGGCAGTTTCGCCGACGCCCACAGCAGGACGGCGCGGTTGAGCATCGACTGCGATCCGTATTCGCGATTGAGATATTCGCGCAACTGCGTGAGCTGGTTCTGGATCTCAGGAGTCGACTGATAGTTTCCGGGAGCGCTGCCGACCGCGATCGCCGCCAGGGCAGCGCCATAATACTGCGAGTCGTCTGCTTCCCACGGCTCCATGCCGAATTGAAGCCACGACCACGCGCCTTTGCCGCTGCCCTCGGTCTGCTGCAACGCCCACATATTGCGGAATGCGGCACGAGTGACATCACTCAACTGCCCGCTCCGTGAGTCGTGGTTCGCCAGGATCAGCGCGTTGAGTACGGCTTCGGTCCCGCGAGACTCGGCACGCTTGTTGCCTTCATATTCCTTGTCGCTGTAATACGGATCGGTCTCGTTCCACAGGTTCACACGCTTGATCACGTTGTCCAAGAGTTTCCGTTCACCGTCGGAATCTGCATTTTCTGCCAGCGCACCACCGAGCACCGGCCGCGAAAGGCTGTACGGCACGGCGGTGTGACAGGAAACGCAGGAGGTATCGTGATCGCGGGCAGCGCGCGGCCACGCCATCCACGCCGCCTCTCTTTGATCGAGGTACGCCGCCGCGGCCTTCCGATCCCAGGATTCTGCCGGATTTGTCACGGTCGTGTTCGTGTGCGAACAAGCGACCAGTGCTCCTGCAGCCAGGGCCAGGGCCAGCGCCAAGAGTTGTATTTGCCTCATGCTAGACTTCACCTGCGCGCTTGCTGGAAAACAGAACATGTGGACTTGTGTTTCTTAAGCAATAATTCCGAAGCAATGGGAAGCAATGAAAGGATAGCGCGGTCGACAGATGAACGGAGCCGAAAAGTTGATTCGTGCCCTGCTCGGCAGTGGCCTTGACACCTGTTTCACGAACCCCGGCACTTCGGAGATTCATCTGGTCGCCGCGTTGGACCGGATCAAGGAAGTGCGTTGTGTATTGGGTCTTTTTGAGGGAGTCGTTACCGGGGCGGCCGACGGCTATGCGCGGATGACTGAAAAACCGGCATGGACCCTCCTCCATCTCGGCCCCGGCTTTGGCAATGGTCTCGCGAATCTCCACAATGCGCGCCGCGCCCAGGTACCGATCGTCAACGTGATTGGGCAACACGCCACCTACCACCTGGCCCACGATACGCCTCTCACCTCCGATATCGAAGCCATCGCTCGTCCCTGTTCAAAGTGGCTGCGGACCTCGTGTTCCGCGGCCGAAGTGGGACGCGACGCAGCCCAGGCGGTCGCCGCTGCGAAGACCGCGCCAGGCCAGATCGCGACTCTGATCGTGCCTGCTGATGTTTCCTGGGACGTCGCAGGAAGCGAGGGCGGTGACGTTCCCGATCTTCCGGTCGCCGTCCCGAAAGCTCCGACTCCTGCTGCTGCGGCGGTCGAACAGGCTGCAGCCATGCTCCGGTCGGGCGAGCGAACCGCCATGCTGATGACCGGGAACGCGCTCTACGGTAAAGGTCTTGCGATTGCGGGCAGCATCGCGGCGGCGACCGGTGTTAAGCTCTTCGCCCCGTATCCAGTGACGCGCGTGGAACGTGGCGAGGGCGCGCCCCCGGTCGACCGGATTGCCTACGTGCTCGAACAGGCGGTCGAACAACTCAAGGACTTTCGTCAACTCATCCTGGTTGGGGCCAGGGCCCCGATGGCCTATTTCGCGTCCCCGGGGAAGGACAGCGCTTTCACTTCGCCGGAGTGCAAGATTCATACGCTTGCGGCTCCGGGCGAGGATTACGTCGGCGCGCTCGAAGCGCTCGCGGCAGAGTTGCCTCCTCGGCGAGCGCCAGTAGTGGAAGAGAAAATCGAGCGCCCCGCCTTGCCGGACGGCGAGATTACGTTGGGGGGTCTCGCGGCCGTGGTGGGCGCCCTGCTTCCTGAAAATACTATTGTGGTGGATGAATCCATGACCTCAGGACGAGGCATGATGGCGGCCACCAAGGGATCTCCGCCGCACGACTGGCTGGGCAACACGGGAGGCTCGATCGGGATCGCGATGCCTCTCGCTGTGGGAGCGGCAGTGGCCTGCCCCGGCCGAAAAGTTTTGTGTCTGTCGGCGGATGGCAGCGGCATGTACACGCTGCAAGCGTTATGGACGATGGCACGCGAGGGGCTCAACGTCACGACGGTGGTTTTCGCGAACCGGGACTACGCCGTG
>Ga0210400_10001211_pt1 | contig 25943 bp, 19 predicted proteins | sample IncBWH26MmetaG_FD_155456 | JGI IMG/M metagenome (GOLD analysis project Ga0210400, IMG submission 155456) | Forest soil microbial communities from Barre Woods Harvard Forest LTER site, Petersham, Massachusetts, United States - Inc-BW-H-26-M | ecosystem: Environmental > Terrestrial > Soil >...
CTGACCTCCGGGCGTCGCGACTTCATGTAGCCCTCGGGGCGCCTTCCACGCCCGGCTTGAGTGACTATCTCCGCGGGGAAGCCGAAGAGTATTCGATTATTCAAAGCGGCCCGGACGAGAATCTGTGCTTCATTCCGGGAGGCAACCAGGTATCGAATCCAAGTGAACTTCTACCCAGCGACAGGATGAGACACCTGCTGGACGTCGTCACACCACTGTTTGACTTTGTGATCCTGGATTCCCCGCCGGCTACTCCAGTGCATGATCCGAGCGTGTTGGCGGATTTGTGTGACGGCGTGCTGTTTGTCGTGAGGGCAGGAGTTACGGATTTCGAAGTGGCAGAGAAAGCCGTGGCCGAGTTCCGAGAGAAAAATCTGTTGGGAGTAGTACTGAATAGAGCCGAACGGGAAGCGGCTTACGGGCAGTATTATAGTCAGTACACGGGCGGCTAATGGCCTGCTGTTGGGCTCGGGACGTAATTCAGTGACATTGGTTTGCAAACTCTCCTACGTAGGCACCCAAGAGAACTCCACAGCGTCAGTTCCTTTGTTCGGAGGGTGCGGCCAATTTCTTCGTTCCCACCAAGGCCGGTGATTCTCCGCGCTGCAACAGCAAGAGAACAGGCAGCAACAAGAGTAAGCCCAGCAGGAAGAAAACAATTCCACCATCACGGTGAAGCGTCCCAAACAGAAAGCTCGGATCCACGTACATCGCTAGCAGTGTCAGGGTAACGATCCGAATTCCGTTTTTCAGAATCATCATGAAGAATGCGCACGCCAAAAAGAACAGTTTCTTCCAGAGAGATTGCAAGCGGTAATGCACGACTGGTAGCGCCAAAATGAAAAGCGCTATGGTGGAGCGGATTCCGCTGCATTCTCTTGCAACTTCGATGTTCACGCGCGCGAGGTGGAAGACCAGCCCCTCTCTCAGAACAGGAACTCCGGTCAAGTTGAAGAGAACTTCGGTGATTTCTGCCGACCCCGCTTGCAACCAAGAGATGATGCGTTCCAATAGGAAATTCGGCAGAGGAACAGTGAGAAAAAGAAAAAGAAGAGAGAAGTAGGCTGATTTTACGGCCGCCTTCCCGAAGGAAAAAGCAAATCCAGCTATCCAAAACAAAATGACGGCAAGGACATGACCTGAAAGCCGGAGATCGGGAGTCAGCATGTCTCCAGCCCAGCGCACACTAAGCACGACGATGACAGACAAGCAAAGGAAAATGCCACCGGCCGCATGGAAGGAGAGGTTGTTGAAGATCGTGCGGCGTTCGATGAATAGCAGGCCGGCCGTGAGGAAAGGAATCAGTATGAGGTGGGAGGCATTGTCATTCGTGAGCGATAAGCGAACGAGGGCAATCAGAGGTCTTGCAAAGAGTGCCGAACTGACCATAATCCAGACGCTAAACAAAAGCCATCGTTTCAAAACATTATTCCGCGTGTCATCCAATGCATTTGACTCCGTTACTCTTGCACAAGTCTAAATTTCATTCACGCAAGCCGGGAGACCGTCGAGTTCGAGTGTCTCCCCGAGGGCGGGCTGGCTGCCACTGGTCTGCTCCGCAGCTTACTTGCTGAATGTCTCTGCCCGCCGCGTGTAGTGCCGCTCGTAGTAATTCCGATATTCTCCCGACCGCGCATGCTCGAGCCATTCGCCGTTGGTCTGGTACCACTCGATGGTTCGGCGAATTCCGTCCTCGAAGCTCACCTCTGGCCGCCAACCTAGTTCCCGTTGGATTTTGGAGCAATCCAGGGCATAGCGTCGATCGTGACCGGGTCGGTCTTCGACAGTACGCATCAAAGAATCCGGCTTTCCGAGATGCTGCAGGATGGTTCTTACGATCTTCAGGTTAGCTTGGGGCATGCCGGCCGAAACGTTGTAGATGGAACCCGGCTTGGCCTTTTCGAGAGCCAGCGCAATGGCGCGACAATAGTCTTCCACGAAGAGCCAGTCGCGTTCCTGCAGCCCATCGCCGTAGATAGGCAGCGATTTGTCTTCCCGCGCATTCGCAATCATTAACGGAACAAGTTTTTCGGGAAACTGAAAAGGGCCATAGTTGTTGGTGCAACGCAAAACAATGGCGGAGACGCCGAAGGTGTTCGCATAGGCGGAAACAAAATGATCCGCCGCGGCCTTGCTAGCAGCGTAGGGGCTGCGGGGATCAAGCGTAGCTTCTTCATTGAAACTGACGCTGGGAGGCGCGCTTCCGTAAACTTCGTCCGTGCTTATATGCACAAATCGTGGAAGACGGAATTTCCGCGCGGCCTCCAGCAGGCAATGAGTCCCCAGGACGTTTGTTCGCAGAAAGGGAGATGCATCTTCAATGCTGCGATCCACGTGGGTTTCCGCTGCGAAATTCACCAAGGCATCTATGCCCTTCTTAAAGACCTCACCCACAACTTGTGAGTCAGCAATGTCGCCACAAACAAGCGAATACCGATGATCGCTGGCAATGTCCGCAAGGCTCTCCGGATTGCCCGCATACGTCAGCTTGTCGAAATTCACAATCTCCACGTCACGCTGAGACGTGAGCAGGTGCCGAATAAAATTCGAGCCGATAAAGCCCGCACCACCGGTTACAAGAATCTTCACGCTGTCACTCCCTTTTGTTCTAACCTGTCGGTCATGTCCATAATCAATGTCCCGTTCTATTCGCCGTCTCGCGCATGTCGCGGCGGAGCCCCACGACCCGGGATTTTGTTTGCTCCGGATTCCGCGACCATGTTCGTGGCGCGAAGCAACGAATCAAACGTGCCGGCGTCCGTCCACCAGCCATCCAGGTTGCTGTGCGTAAGGGTACCCTCACGAAGATACATATTGTTCACGTCGGTGATCTCCAGTTCATTACGCCAACTTGGCTTGGTTTTCCCTATCTTTGCGAATACGCTTTGATCGTAAAAGTAGATGCCAGTTACGGCATACTTTGATTTCGGCTGCTTGGGTTTTTCCTCAATGCCAAGAATTTGTCCGCTAGCGATCTCAGGGCAACCGAATCTCTCAGGGTCGGGAACTTCTTTCAAGATAATGTGGGCACCGCGTTCCTGTTTCTCAAAAGTCTGTTTCGAAGCAATGATATTGTTTTCGATAATGTTGTCGCCGAGGACGACGCAGATCTTCTCCCCTTCGACAAAGGGTTCCGCGAGACGTAGGGCATCGGCGATGCCGCCCTCGCCTTCCTGATACGTGTAGTGAACGCGATGTAGATCAAAATCCTTGCCGTTGGACAGCAATCGCAAGAAATCGCCAGAATTTTGCCCTCCGGTGACAATGATAATGTCTTTAATGCCCGCGTCCACGAGGGTTTGGATGGGATAGAAAACCATCGGCCTGTCGTACACAGGCAAGAGATGCTTGTTAGTTACCCGTGTGAGCGGATAAAGTCTGGACCCCTTGCCCCCAGCTAGAACGACACCCTTCATCTGAGTATAGTCTCCCTTCGGGTGAATAGACCTTCCATTAGAAAACAACCGGTGTTCCAGAATCTGATGGGACAGTGAGAAGTAATTAAAAACCGCTATAACTTGTTGGAGATGAGCTCCTCAGCCCCCTTGTTCTTCCGACCGGACCTGCTCTGTTCAAATGGGAGACGCATAGCGTACCTTCTCCACAAGACTAATTCCATTTCTTGAGTATATATTTCTAGGAGGGAAAGACTCGAAGGCCAGCGGGCTCTGTGTCTATTAAGGAAGAGCTAGCGGGGATAACTCCAACCGCTCTAGAGGTTGGAATGGTTCAGTCGAGAGTATTCCGGGTGAACCGATCGACCAGTTCAAGATATTCGTGCTGTCTTGCACTCCAGTCGAAGGTTTCAACGAATCGATTTGCAATCTCGATTTGCAGTTTTCTCGCCTCGGAATTTTCGATCATTTCCAACATGCAGCGGGCCAAATCATTGTCATCGCCGCTACGAAAAAACTTAACGATTGAATTATCAAAATAATACTGATCGATCATCGTATCTGATACTATTACTGGCACGCTCATGGCCATGAATTCAAGGATTTTCGTGCTGAACGCCTCGTTTCCAAAGTTATCTTTTCGCTTCGGTACGATTCCGAGATCAGCAGATTCCATAATGTGGGGAATTTCCTGCAGAGGACAACCGGCGCGCATGCTGATTTGACTATCGACCCCCAGCTCTTTAATGAGCTCCAGCAATTGTCCCGTTGCGGGCCCGTCGCCATAGATGTGAAATTCCGCATGAGGAGCCTTCTTACTTATTTTGGCAAAAGCACGAATCGCGATGTCGAGACCCTGGTGCCAGTTGAGCGACCCAGGGTAGAGCATCAGGAATTTTCCATGTGTTGGTTGAGAATGGGCCCTTCGGGTAAAAATGGAGCGGTCCGGATAATTCATGACAACCGTGCACTTATCAGGAGATAAGCCACGCGAAATCAATCGGTCTCGCCAAATATGATTTGCGATGATTACGTGGTCGGCAAAGCGAGTTGAGGCTTGTTCAACGCCAACGAGGAACCGAAACATGCCCGACTTATCACCAGAGGCAAACTTGCTGGCGTAGAGTTCGGGAAGGATGTCATGAATATCAAGAATTACCGGCGTGCCGCGGAGTTTTGGAAACAATCCACTAAAAACCAGGAAATCTGGAACGGAATGTACATGAAGAAGGTCATAGTGAGCTCGTGATTCGTGCTTCGCGACTTGAATCAGAGCGCGCAGAAGAAACTGACAAATCCTCCAAAGAAAGGAGAGTTGATTTTTTTCGTTCAAGGTGCGGGCTTGGAGGCGATTAACATGAACTCCCTCCATTACCTCTTCTGCAGGTTGACCTTCCCGGCGCAGTGCAAAAACGTCTACATGGTCGCCTCGCTTCGCAAGTGCCGATGCATAGCGCAAGATTCGATTGTCCATCTCGTAGAAGGAGTAGGCAATCATCGCGATGCGCAGCGGGCGACGAGCCGGCATGTCCCCTCCACCAACTTCTGGAACTTTCTCCTCGAGTGTTACAATTGAATCAGCGGCAGGCTCGATAGAGTCGAGCACGAGCGTACCCCGCTCAGGTTTTTTGAGGAACTTCAGGTGAGATGCGTCACAGTCGCCTGAAAATGCCGCAATCTCAGGCGCCCCGTCGATTCGCGAGGATTCCTTGTGTGTTGCTTGTATTTGATTGGGTCGCAACATGTTAGCCGGTGGGTCGAACGAATAGACGAGCGTGTCATTTTGCACTGAGGCGTACGCAATCTGGGCCCTCTCGCTCCCCTCGCCGACGACTACCCAACCCTCACTCTTAGGCACCAATTTCATGGCATATCTCTGCCGCCACCAGCAATCGATTTGCCTCGGCAAAGCAGTCCAGATATTTCGCTCGGTGCACTGGTGCCGAAGGTGGGCGAGCAGTTCTCGATAGACAGATTGGGTTTTTGTTTCGATGACGTAGTCTGGATGAATGATGAAGCTTAGCAGACCGTGTCCATCTACAATTATCTTGATCTGCTGTTTCCAAAGGTCAATGGAATATTGCCGCAAGATGTGAAAAAGGGAATAGTCCTGAGTCCCAGTAATAGGGATTTCGAGGATATCGCCAATAAAGTAGGGCATGACGGTGCAACAACCACCGCCCTGAGGGTCTAAGTGGGCGACATTTGGCACAGACATGTCATAAGAAAACTGATAGTCACCGTACCACAGGAGATTTCGATATAGAACACCTGAGCGGAATCCTTCGGCGCCGAATTCTTTGCAGTAGTTGTTGATGAGTTGCGCGCGACGTCGGAACTCGGAACGCTCTCGGTAGAGATTTCCGTCGTGGTTCAGATCATGCACGCAGATTTCAAAGCTGCGATCCCGAAACTTTTGAAGGAAATCAGGCTCAACCGGATAACGACCTTCAGGCACAATCTGGAAAGAGGCCTTGAATCCGTACTCATCGTCAATATCCATGAGTGATGGGCAGAAAGCTTTACCGATTTCCTCCTCAACATCATGCGTGAGAATGAAAGCAGCCCCTTTACCTTCTGGCCAAAACCAAATGAAAGGAATGGGATGCCCGCCATTCGCGCGAATAGCTAGCATCATTGTTTTTTCAAAAAGGATATCCACGGAACGATCGACAGGCCATCTTGGAAATTGGTTGTTTAACTCTCCGCGCAGCTGGATCCTTTGCAGCGCACTCCGGATTGACACAGGCAGGATGGGCCGTGTCCAGTAATAGATCGTCCGAACAAAATGGTTCGCACCGAGTCGCGTATTCCGCTCCTGCATGTGCCCTGCGTAGACTTCCGAGCGAAGATTGTTCGTCACTTCGTCCAAGTCGAACGGCAGGCGGACTTGGCCCTCCCAAACCGGGAAATCCTGTATAACATTCGGTAACTGGGCCATTGGGCGAGCCGTCCTGGACGTCCGAAAAGCTGCTCCATAAGCAACAACGTTTTCTCCCGCTCTGAAAAAACCGGGACTCCCGCCCATTTGCTCGGACGAGGAAATCACGGGAAGCTCGTTGGCCGTCCGGTAATAGTCTTGAAATGAATGATTCATTGACTTGAAATCAGACAAGATTCTGCAACCTCATCCCTCGCTACCTTTTCCTATTATCGACGAAATCCGTATGGTTCGGAAAAATTGACTCAGGGAGAGTTTCCTTCGCTAAATCCTGGCCCTGTATCAACGATTGGCGGACTTTCCCGGTTGCACCTGGGAATCTCCATCTAGTAAGCGAGGAAACGAGGGGATTGCCCAACAATAATCTCTTTAGGGAAATGGCCACCGGGAGCCAGTTGTAGGCACCCGCAAGCTTCAAGCGAAATTCCGCAGGCCAATCCCATGGATCGACCCGTACGCGTCCTATGCAGTAGTCCGTTTGTCCGAAAGACGTGAATGCGGGGAGCGCCGAATAGATGCGTGAGTATCCAGCTTCCTCACAGAGACAAACAAGGCTCGGCGTCATGCCCCCATAGGGGAAACTAAAGTAAGGAACCGGCTTATTGAGAAGTGTCTCCAGCGTCAAACGGGACTGTACGAGTTCTCGTCGAGCGTCCTTTTCACTTGAGTCCGGCAAGTAAGGGTGAGTCAGCGTGTGCGAACCAATAGCTACAAGCGATTCAGGAAGATGGCGCAACTGTTCAGCCGTCATGACGGATTCCGGTGCGTTAGGCGGTCCAAAGGATTTGCCCAGAGCTTCTGTGATTACGAACATAAGGGACGGAACCTTTCGGTCAATAAGTTCCGGAAGCGCAATTTCTAGAAAATTCCTGAAGCCGTCATCGAAGGTAACAAGACTGTATAGCTCACCATTTTCGAGTGAATGCGTGTGTTCCGGGTGCACTGGTTTCGTGTGCCGTAGGATTGTGTCTAATTGTCTTGCAAAACGCTCGCGGAATTCCGCGGGTACAGAGTGGTAGTAGAGCACCATGCAATGCGGCTGCCGGCGGATACCGAAAAGACGAGCAATACCCCGCGAAAGCAGAATCCCAATAAAGGCAGCCGCGCTTATGCACAATTTAAAAATTCGAGCTGGTTCAACCTTGCGATTCTGATGCACGGCCAGTCGAACTCCTCTCGCTCATAGTTAATTAATGGGTGTTAGCCAGATGACTATTCCGCGGAAGCAGTGCCCAGGGATCGGAGATACTCAGACAGCTTTGCAAATGACAGGACATTTGCGATCTCCTGGACGTCGAACTCTACACCGAATTCTTCTTCGATCGCGGCAATTAGAGTTACGCTGGCTACAGAATCCCACCCAATCACAGTGGCCGGCTGAGCCTTGGGAATCTGATCGGGAGTCAGACCAGGAAATACGGCCGCAAAACACCGGATCAAACGACTCCGCACATCATCCATGCCTTGGCTCCAAAACGTTATGGTACGTCACCGGATTTATAGAATCGAATTGTGCACGCGTCAGCCCTACGGAAGGCGAGGGGGCTTGCCCTATTGCGAAATGCAAGAATTCTTGGAGCAGGCCGTTCTTCGACGTGGCCTCGAAGCGAAAGACGATCTCTTTTAATTCGAACCGATGGAACAACTCCTGAATAAGTCGATGCTCAATTCTTCGACTGAAAGCGCGGCAGCTCAAGACCCATACGTCGATCTCCATCGACTGTCCTGACTTTCGGCCCGCTAGGACGGAGATCTTGCCAAGCGGCCCATATTTATCGCGGTAGGATACGAGGACCAGAATCGAATTCGTGTCTTGCATATAGGCGAGCCATTCCGCATCGCTCCATCGGCGGCCGTTCAAATTAAATTGATTTGTCTTGTTGACGAGCTCAAGAGCGCGTGGGTCAAGCGGCTGCTTCCGAAAATCCAGTGTCAGTTCCGCTTCGGCTTTATGGAGGAAATCGTCTGATACAACATTCCCATCGCCATTGTCCGTCCGGAAGCTTCCCGCTATGCGGATACTCTGTTGTCGGATGGCGTCTTCCTGAGTAATGCGCCTCTTCCCGAACAAATCGCGCAAACGGTATTGCAGGTCCAGTACTGCGCCGGGATCGGTTTTCTGGAAAAGAAGGCACTCAATATCAGGATGAGTGGCCTTAACTTCAGCAAGTTCCATTGGCGAATCATCAATAAAAACTACAGAATCCGCCGCTATGTTCCATGTTTTCAGAATGCGGTTTACGGATTCCGATTTCGGCCCCCAGTTTGCTTCAATCGGGTACAGCACGTTTCCGGCCAGTAATAAATCTGAGCGTTGAAGGGCTTCGCGCACGATGGTCGGATCATTCTTACTCGCCGCGGCCAACAAAACTCCCGTGCGGTTCAATGACTGGAGAAATCTCTGATATGAACCGTGACTCTGGGCACCGTGCTCCAGATCCCACGATATGCCGTCGACGCCCACCTCGCCGAGAATTCCGAGCCACAGCGTGTCATCCAGATCTGTGATTAACCCCTTCTTGGGGTTCAAGGGGAGGAGTTGTTTGGCATGCCGGTGAGCCAATTCGGATGCATGCGGGAGGTGATAAGGAAAACCAGAGGCGTACTCGGACTTTAGGTCCAGCCGCTTTGTAATTGGTGAGGCAGCATCAAGCTGCTCAGAGGAAACGATTTGAAGGTTCTCCAATTCAGAGACCGCCTCAAGCAGGGAAGTAACGCACAGTCTGAGGGAAAGCTCGAATTTGCTGGAGTTCCAGGACGGGGAAGGAGAAATCGGAAGCAATGGCAGAGTCGGCGAACTAATGCTGACAGGAAATTTTACTGGCATACAACGCAGAAGAGTGTCGAGGAATTTCGCAAATTGTTGGGCGTTCTCCAGAATTTCTCCTGCCGCCTCCGGATCCCAGCTCCCCAGGCTGCGTAGGCCGAGTCGGGCGTCGAAATCGCCCCACTCTAGGACAATGGCTGCCGCAGAAGAATTACTTTGCGACATTCGTGTTAGATTGCCTCGGATATCGCCATAAAGGCCCGTGGATATGTGCACCAGCAACTCCGGATTCGCTTTGCACAGTTTTGCGGCAAGAAAGGTCTGCAGATGCAAAGGAGTGAAGCTCGAAACGAGATATACGCTGAATGGCGATGCGCCCTCCGCCACGGGGCACTTCAGGATTTCCAATGCTTCCACAAGCTTCATTATCGACCGTCCATTCATTCCAATTGAAAAACGCGCTTCTGATTAGGGCCAGAGGGTCGAATCGCCATCAAAAGAGGAGGCGTACCAAACAGCTTCTTGTTTCAAGACTTCCTGCAGCTCTTTTTCCCTGGTTTTGAAATAAAAAGGATATGCAGGTAATTTTCGGGAATACGGCCGAAAACTTGAAATACTATCGCGAATTTCTGAAGGGAATCCCGCAACCTCGAGAATGTCGGCTCCGGATTTCTTGGCTGACTGAAGAGCGGACCGAAGCAGCGCGGCCAAAACTTCTGGATCATCTTTTTCAATCAGCAGATCGGCAACAACAGCCCTTCTAAGGCCTTCACGCATTTCTTCGTACAACCGGAGAATCAGATACCCCTTCATCTCTCGATTTTGGTAGCAGGCAAAGACGGAAGCCGGTCGTCGATTCTGCGGTGGCTCAAAGTGCCAGCAAAGAATTTCTGGCGTGCGTTTTCCCAACAGCCCCCTTTTTTCGGAACGAATTTTATTGATGAAACCCTCAAACACCATTCCCAGGGAGGACAATTTCTCCTCTTTTACCTCACAGCCTCGGGCGAAGGCTGGCAGGGCTAGATTCCGGCGATAACGGTCAAAGCGGAGTACTACTTGACCGAGGATTGCGCCCGCCGTAACACCATATTTTCCGACTCCCAACTTACGCAAAACGTACGCGGAATACCGGCCGGCATTCAGAATCCAGAACAGTATCGTGTCATAGTCTTTCTGAGGCAGAACCTGCGCTTTCACGGCGGCCATAATTTTGCCAGCCGCCGGAGTCGCCGACGAATCAATAAATAACTGATACTCCTTCTGTCGAAAGAAAGCCATGACAAGCAGATGGCTGAAGGCGCGATAAGCCGGCTCGACAGCAAAACGGCACGTGGCGGCGGCAAGAACCGGAGTGCCTGACAATTCGTAACACAGTGGTATGCTGCCCAAAAATCCCACGATCCGACCACAATCCTCGAGCACCCAACCAATCCGCACGGGAGCCTGGAGATCCTTGATTGCCGGATTGTCTCGCCATAGCCGGCGCCAGTTTTCCATGGAATCCGGCCCCTGGCCAAGTTTCCTATTTAACTGATCTACATTTTCACAGTCCGAGAACTCAGCCTCTCGAATGGAAACAGCTGTTTTCCGGACTAGTTCGTTTGCTTGTTCTTCGTTTGAGTCTTGTTCTTGAGCTCGGCGATGGCGGATTCTCTTCAGAAAGGCTCGGGAAATTGTATTTTCAATCAGAGACATTTTATTGATTCAAGAATCTTAGGATATGCGATTCGGCGACAGGACTAAGATTTCTTCGCTTGCTTCTCAGACATTACCTGACGATAAACGTTCAATAGACGTACGCCCGCGGCGTCCCAGGTGATTTTATCTACCGAATTGAGGGACGAAGAACGCAATCGGCTCAACAGGGATCGATCATTGTCAAGCAGCGTAATATGCCGGGTCAGCTCGTCCACATCTCCCACTTTATGTACCAATGCGTTGTCCATATGCGCGCAGATGGCGCCTGCAGCCTCTGAAACCAAAAGGACACACCCGCTTCCTCTTGCCTCAGACGTTACCAGCGCACTCCCTTCTTCAATACTGGGCAAAACAAGAATGTCGCTCTTCCGCATTAATTCCGCCACATCCCGTCGGTGACCCAGCCTGCGAACACTGGAGTGGCTCAGCATCATGTTTAACTTTTTCGCGTATCCTTCGATAAATTCGCCTGCAATCAGGAACGTTCCATTCTCGTGAGCCGGGGAGTTCAACCAGGCCTCAAGGGCATAATGTAGTCCCTTTCTCGGCGCAACTCCTCCGACGAACAGCATCGTGAGACCATTGCGGCCTGGTATCCGGCTTTTATCCACTGAGTACACCTTCGGATCATAGCCGTATTGGTGGCGGACAAGCTTTTGGGGGGAATAACCGGCGTTCAGAAATGTAGTCAATACAAAATCGGAAGGGCACAGAAGATAGTCCGCAGCAGCATATTCTGCCTCCTCGATCTGCAGAATCTCTTCATGGTACGCATGTTCGTGGCCGGGAGGCATTGCAATCCCCAGCTTAACGCATTCCTTCTCCACCACTTCGTAGGCAAATCTAGTGTAGGCGTTGGGTCTTTCTAGCACAGTTGGAATACCCAATCTGGCGGCTGTTCTCAAGGTCCGTAACGCCGCCACTGGCCAGGTATGGACAATATCTATTTGTCCCGCAAGTTTTTCTATTCGCTTGGATACGATGTAATCATGCAATTGGAGCGTGCGGATCTTCCCGAGGAGTTTGTAGGGAAGGCGGAGCATTCCCCGGGAGAGCGTAGGGATCACCTGAACAGAGGGTGGTAGGGGCCTGAAGAGGTTGCCCGGATGAACGATCATCTCCGCACCCGCTACGGAAGTTGCATTGACCAATTGCCATGCGGTATTGGAGATTCTGTCCGCACCAAGCTTGTGCGGAAAACTGTAAAGTACGCGAATTGATCTCTGTTCGGCAATCACGCAATTTCACCGGCACAAGGGGGAATTCACCCAGTTATGATTAGTGAACCAAAACCGGTTTCCCAATTGGCTTCTTCTCTCTCTTCGTGAACGCGCGGTGCCACAATTCCAAAGAAACCAGCGATAAAATCTCTTTCTGCCGGTTCTGGAATGTTGCGTCATCTCGAATTAGCTTTTCGATGCTGCTTTTCTTAAAGTACCCTCGAGAAATTGCCTGCGGATCCAGGATCACTGCCCGTACCCAATCCTTGAGTTCAGTTCGAAGCCATGCAGCATAAGGTACCGGGAACCCTGCTTTTCTCCGGTGCAGAATTTCTCGCGGCACTCGATCCGCCAGGGCTTCTTTCGCGATGTATTTTGACTTCGTCCCGTGGACCTTCAAGGATTCAGGGAGAGACGCGGCGAATTCCAGCATTTTGTGATCCAGCAGAGGGACGCGGAGCTCCAAGGAGTTCGCCATCGTCATCTTGTCGGCTTTAAGCAAGAGATCATCCGGCAGCGAAGTCTTTGTGTCTACGTATAACATGCGGTTCACAAGGCCCTGGCCAGCACTCTGGCGCAGATAGCGCTTCACGGCTTCGAGTGAAAAGGACTTGCTCAAATGCTGCCAGTAATCGGGTGTGTACAGTTCCTGTGCCATCCGCGTGAAGTACAGTTTCGGATGGGAAGTCCGGCTGAAATAGTAGTCTTCGAAAGCAACAGGCATAAGACGCTGGTATTTCGTGACTCGGTCGGACCCGATTAAGGAGTTCAATCCTGCGAGTCCCATAGAAACAATGCCCTTCAAGGGACCGAGTATGCTCTTGACGCGTTCCAACCAGAGCAGATTGCGATAGTTTGGATAACCGGCAAAAGCTTCGTCACCACCTTCACCCGAGATCAACACTTTGACGTGCGCCTTTGCCAGTCGGGAAACGTAATAGAGCGCCACGGCTTGCGGTTCACAAACCGGTTCCTCCATGTACCACGCGAAATTCGGGAGAAAGTCCGCGAAATCCTGCGCGCTAATCGTCATTTCATGATGTTCGGCGCCATACGTTTTTGCCGCCAGTCGCGCGTAGGGCCGCTCGTCAATGATGCCTGGCTCTGAGAAACCAAGTGTAAAACTGCGGAGTTTATGATCGGTTTTCCCGGCCGCGAAGCCCAGCATTGCCGTTGAATCCAAACCGCCGCTCAGAAGAAATCCAACCGGCACATCCGCGATCATGTGCATCCGAACACACTCTTCAAGCAAGGAGAGAAGCTGCTCTTTCGCCTGCGAAAGTGAAATTTCCTTGGGTGAAAACTTCAAATCCCAGTATTGGGTGATCTTTACGGTTCCGTTCTGCACCACCATGTAAGAGCCAGGGGCCAGCTTGTATAAATCTTTGTGCAGGGTTTCTTCGCCGGGTACGTAGTAAAACGAGAGAAACCGATCGATCATTCGAGGGTCGACATCCGGTGCGCATTCAGGATCCGCCAGAATCGCTTTGATCTCAGATCCGAAGATAAGCGATCTCGGTCCTTTCCAATAGTAGAGCGGCTTGATCCCGACGCGATCGCGCGCGAGAAGCAACAATTGTTTGCGTTCGTCCCAGATGGCAAATGCAAACATCCCGCGGAGCCGTTCCACGCAGTCAGAACCGAACTCTTCATAAAGATGAACGATGACTTCTGTATCTGTCTTCGTCAGGAAGACGTGCCCCCTGGACATCAGTTGGTCGCGCAGTTCCTCATAGTTGTAAATCTCACCGTTGAACTCAATCCAAACGGTGCCGTCCTCATTGGAAAGTGGTTGGTGGCCGGTGTTCAAGTCAATGATCGAGAGGCGGCGAAAGCCAAACCCGACCGGGCCGGAAGTGTAATATCCCTCATCATCGGGACCGCGATGTTCAATCGCGTCGGCCATTTGTTTCAGAAGTTCCGGAGCGACCCGAGCTTCTCGATCAAAATTTAGTTTGCCGCAAATTCCGCACACAGGAGCCTCACTTCACCTTATAAGTGTTCAGCGGTTTTCCGCAGTTAGATTCTGTTGGCCAATGCCCATTTCAGGACAGCCTGCCACTTATCGAAAGAAAAGCTGAGTGATTCCTTGTCCCAAAGTACGTTTCCGAATGGCATCATCGCCATGAGCAAGAGCACTCTCAAGACGGCCACGGAACCAACGGCCGCCCGGTAACGCCATTCGTAAAAGCTTCCCCGCGTTTTGCGGAAATAGAGCACCATGGCCTTGTACTTCATGATGGTGGCCCAGTGGTTGACACGTTGCTTGGCGCTACTACGGCCGCCATGGTGGATGATGGCCGTTTCTCCCACGTAGTAGTTTCTATGACCGTGATTTGCGATCTTGTAATTCAGATCTATATCTTCTGCGTACATGAAGTAGTCTTCGCTATAGCAGCCAATTTCCTCAAAGACCTTACGCCGCAAAAGCATGCAAGCACCGGGAATCACGTCGACCGGAATGGAGGTTATGTTTTTCTCGAAGAGTGGGGCGATGCCCCAGAGTGGCGAATGCGGCCAACGGTGTCGAAGATATTCCGCATCCACTATCTGATTCAAAATGGTCGGAAATTTCTGAATAGAACTCAGTTGAACGGAAAGATCCGTGTTCAACAATTTGCAGCCAACAATCCCCGCATCAGGCAGCTTCTTGATATAGCCCATCATCACGTCAATCGATGGTTCAAAAAACTTGGTGTCCGGGTTTAGGAGCAGGATGTACTCTCCACGCGAATTCTGAAATCCGAGGTTGTTTGCGCCTGCGAATCCCAGGTTCTTATCACTCTTGATTACCATCACTTCTGGAAAACTGTTCCGGATGGAGTCAATGCCACCCTCTGGAGACGCATTATCGACCACCACGATTTCGAATGTTGTAGCACGCGTAAATTCGTATACACTGGCGATCGAATTTTGCAAGTAATCCAGCGAATTCCAGTTCACGTAAATGATTGAGAGTTCCATGTATTCGATATACTCGTTCAATTAAAACGTAGTTTTGGGGAGGCTGATCAGCCCAAGTGTCTACTCACTTCCAGATTGTTTCCTTGCCTCTCAGCTTGGCTATCTGCTGGCTTCGCAAGTACTTGATAAGCTTCGGGTCATCGACTTGCGGCATCTTCTCCCAGCTTGCCGCGACATATCCATAGGCCAGTGCTAGCGAGCCCAGGATATAAGGACGATCAAACAATTTTTTGACGCACTTCGCGATCAGGAACATCGGATGATAGCCTGAAACATAGTCCGTCATGCCGTTCTTGACGATCCCGCCCCATTTTCCGAACGAGGCGCCCGTCCAGCGGTGATGATTCATCAAGATGTCCGAAAAGCTGGCGGAGCCCCAACCCAGCATATTGGCCTTCACCTCGTCCAGAGTATCCGATCCTGGACCCACCCAAAGCCCACCCATCGCGTCCCAGCAGTCGCGTTTGTATATTTTTGCTCCGCCGCGCACGTGGAAGAGAGGATGCGTCTCCAGCTTCTTCACTCCCTTGTCAACGTGGTAGAGCATGCCGCCGCCGATACCAAGTTTCGGATTTTCAGCGAACTTGCGAAAGGTGGCTTCAAAATAGCCCGGCTCGAAAGAAAGATCGCCATCGAGCTTGCACATGAAATCCCAATCCTGGAAAGCCATTGCGTTGTAGCCGTCGTAGAAGGCCTCGATGATGCCCGCGCCCCACTTGCGGTAGCCGCGATCCTGGCGTTTTACTCCACGGATCCAGGTGTACTGGCGCGCCGCTTCTGCGATGATTTCTCCGGTTTTATCCTTGGAACCATCATCCACAATCACCCATTCACGCGGCAGAATCGTCTGCGCTACCACACTGGCTATGGTCCGCGGAAGAAATTCCTGTTCGTCCCGCACCGGTGTAATTAAGACATAGTTGACTTGAGTGTTGGCCATGAAAAAGCTCAGTTGTTCTTCCAATATCTAAGATATCAATCCACAAATCAGGGACTCTTCCACTCCGGGGATTTCGCGAGCCAATCTGGTCGTATCTGAGCTGGAAAATAGCTGGAACACAGGAAAATCAGCGCCCGAAGCTTGCCGTCAATGCGGGTGTCCGTCAACACGGCCTTCTTCAATTGCTTTCGAGCCTCCCGGCTCTCATCGACGTGCAGCAGGATTTTGGCATAGGCACTTCTCTTCATCGCAAACAAGTGCATGAAGTCCTTTAGCAGTGCTGTATGGTGATACTCGGATTCCAGCACCTCAAGCGCTTGAACTGTCGTCTCAGCGACTTGCAATCGGTGAGAAGAAAGAGATCCTGGACGACGCCGATAGGCTCCGATTTTAGCGGGATGAAAAACCATGGGGCCGGTCAATAGAAGGCGTGTGAAGAAATAGAGGTCTTCGGCCTGACGAAAGCAGAAGGGCTTATCGCCCAATTGCTTCAGCCTCGAGCGGCGAACACAGGAAAAGCTGGGATAAAAATTCCCAGGTTTTTGAGCATATTGGTTCAGGAAGTTTCGCGGGGAGAAAACCTCGACTTTTGCATTTTGCAAATTGTCCTGAGGCTCCCAGCTCAGCTTGTCTTCTGAAAGGAAATCGAAGTGTCCCACGAAGGTTGCTGCAGCCTCTGGATATTCGTTTAGAAGCGTGGATTGGATTTCAAGATAGGACGGATGCCAGATATCGTCTGAATCAATAAAAGCAATAACATCCATTGAAGCCGCATGACACAGCACGTTTCTTGATTCCGCGACACCTTGGTTTTTCTGTGAAAAGACTTTCAGCCTTGAACCATAGGAATCGAGGATCGTTCGGGTGTGATCCGTGCTTCCATCATCCATCACCAGAATTTCGTGGGGAGCAATCGTTTGCCGTAACACGGATTCCAGGGTGGCGCGTAAAGTGTCCCCTGCATTGTACGCCGGTATGACTACGCTCACGGTGATTGAGTTTCGATCTTTCATTCAGCTCTTACCCTAATTTATGCCTTCAATACAGATTAACTAGAATGGTAGCTCCAAGCTAGCGCCAGCGAACCTCTGCGTCCACTTGTGCAACAGCGGAGGATAGACGAGCCCTTCGAGTTTGTGCCGAGGCCAGTTCCAATGGAGAGACTGCTTCGGCGTGTTCCCGCAGAATGGGTGCAGTCGCCGCGCAAATCCAGGCGATCGTCAGAAACCAGCTGATCCGCGATTGGTCGAAATAATTTGCGCCAATGAAAGCCAAAGTATTCGAGAACAGCGTGCAAGCCAGGAACCAGAGCAGCCATTCCTGGTTCTTGTCGCCGGCTATCTTCTTGCGCGCATTGCCCAATCGAACATAACAGCGGGTCACAAGAGCGATAAAAAAGCAGAAGGCAAGCAAGCCGCCGCTTTCGCCAATAGCAATGTATTGGTTCTGAACATCCCACATGTCCCAGCCCCATTGGGAGGTGTCTTTGACCCCAATCAGGCACCATTCCCAAAAATGACGAATGAATTGGTCCACCAGTTCGGCCCGATGGTATCCGGAGGAACCACCCGTCAGGTTAATATGAGCGAGAACAAACCACACCGGAGCCTTCATGACCACGGCAAGTCCCGCGACGGACAAAACGATTGACCAGCGAACGACTCTCATCTTTTCTCTGAGAAACCAGCAACCGATTCCCAGGAACCCAGCGGCATAGGCAAGTAAAGGTGTGCTGGATTGGGAAGTGATTGTCATCACCGTCGCCCCAATCAATCCCAGCCCTCCCATCACTTTCGACTTGCCATTCTTCCACAGAAGGAGGAACAGGGGAATCCAGGTTGCGGCCACCGTGCCCGCGGGGATAGCGTGCTGGAAAACACCTTGAGATCGAATTTTCCCCTCGCGAATCTCTGGCGTCTGTGCAACTCCGGCGACGAGCGCGAAATAATTGATCAGCTTCAGCTGTTCAATGACCATGCCAACTGCCAGGACGACGCTCAGTATGGCAAGCCACTTCAATGCACGATAAAGGTCGCTTTCGTCTCGAATGAGGAAGCGAATCGCGAAGTAGCCTCCCAGGAAATCGATAAGAAACCCCAGTTGGTTCACGAGCGCTTCCGTTTGTCGGAACAGCAGAAGTACACAAACTGCCTGAGTGAGAACACAAAAGAAGAAGGCACGGTCGATTTCGTTCAAGCCGCCTACGATACGGGAACCTTCGTCCTCCACTTTTGGCCTTGAGACTATCATGCGAGCCACGGTAATGAGAACCAGGATCCGAAGCGCCAGCCAATGAACGCCGGCGAAATAGAACTGAGCGCCCAGCCAGATAAGAAATGCTCCACTTAAAAACGGAATTATGACGAATTTCCGGGGCAGCACAAGAATCAAAAGACCAAGGACCAGGAGTAGAACGAGAATCGTCGGAGTCATGACGGAGGCGGTCACACCTCCTCCGAAAATATGGGATTGTGGCACTGCGTCTGGCATATCAGCTAATCACGGAAAAGTGGGCCGCATTAAGGCAATGTACCTGTGGCCTGCAATTTGTGACAGGAAACCCTTTCTAAGATAAATTGTTCAAACTTGTCGGCGTTATTCTTCCAGTCCAACCTGGCAATTGCTTTTCTCGCGCCGCTCACCAACTCCAACCGAAGTTCAGGATTTTGAAGAAGCAGGAGAATGTTCTTTGCCAGCGACTCTGGATCTCCAGGGGCCGACATAAGGCCGGTGCACCCGTGCTCCACATATTCGCGTGTGCCGCCGCTATCGGTAACGGCGAGGGCGCACCCGCAGTTTGCAGCTTCCGCGGGTGGTAGAGCGTATCCTTCCGAGAGGCTAGGACTAACGAAGATGGCGGCCCTGTTGTAAATATTGTTCACAATGAAGACCTGGGGCGGATTGCGGTGGTAGCGCGCCCAGGATGGGATGAGTTCCGAAGGTCTCGAGGTCCCGAACAAGATTACCTGCATATCGGGAATCGATCGCTTGACGATTTCCAACGCCCTGAGTCCGTCTCTCGATCCTTTGAATAGAGCCGAAGAGTACATCATGGCAACTACATCCCCTCGCTTCTCCACTGGATTCATAAGGCGATACTGATCATGGTCAATCGCGTTGGGAATATAGCAAACGTCAGCACAGCCCAGCTGCTGGCCGACTTCAAGCAGCCACTTCGCAATGACCACCTTGTGTAGTGGCGCCCGCCACGTCGCATCCACCATTTCTTTCTCCCCTTGCCACGTTTCGTAATGTTGGATCAGGTAAAAAGGTTCTCCGCGGTCTGGTGGACAAGCCAGTACCGAATTCACTGTATGCCACCCGGAAGCGAATAACGCATCTCCAGGAGGAATATGGCGCGCGTCTGAATCCGCGACGAACCGAAGTACAACTCTCGGATCGATCCGCTGCCATTCGACCTTTGGAACGTCCAGAAGCGAATGAATTTTCTCAATCCCCTTGCGGATCCGGCCACGTAAGGAGAGCCTTTCCGGTGGTAAGTACTTCAAGCGCCGTGGATGCACGATCGTAACGCTGTGACCTCTCTCCACAAGGTGATTCGCGTACTGGTAGATGATCTTGAATCCGCCCATCGGCGTCCACGGATAGCACGGCATTAAGAAAGTGATCCTCAATTGAATGTGCTCCCGAACTAGAATTGCAGTTTGCTCTGAGATGGCTTACTTGAAGAAAATATTTTCATCCGATTGAAGCTTTCTGCGCTAGAGCAAGGGCTCCTCGGGACGAGCACTGCGCTGCCTGATGACCAAAGCCTTTGCCAAAGCTGGCGCAATACTCGCCAAAAGCCATTTAGTCATCACCCTTCCCGTCCGGTAGTAGCTTAATGCGGTTTTCAGGGACTGCCGAGCCTCTGTATAACGATTCTCCAGAAGAAGAAGGCTCGATATCCCGCAGTGGATCTCCTGGAGCCTCTTATGAACGAGCTCCTTGTCGTGGATCTCAAGCCCTGGTCGTTGCACAAGCCACTTATCGTAGAGGCGCTTTTGGGTTTCGAAGCTTTTCGCCTCGTTTCTTCCGATCTCGATTAAACCGATCTCTCGGTCGGGAGTCCTGTCTATTGCCACCAGAATTCGATTCACTCGCACAATCGACGTTTTCAGCGACAAACGCAGAAAAAAGTCTGAGTCCTCACACGTCCTGAAATTGGGGTCAAATCCTCCCAGCTCAATCGCTTCTCTTTTCTTAACGAGCAGCGTTTGCAGATAGAAGCCGTGATAGCCGTACACGATTCGCTTCGTCGCCCCGTCCATTACAGTCGATTCATCGTTCGTATCATAACCGGCATATTGAAACGCGCTTTTTCCTAGCGCGGAGTTATTCACAAAAGAGGCGTCCGTGACACAGGCGGAAGAGCCCGCATGTGTCTCAGTCACTGCATTCACCTGGCGTTCGAGCTTTTCAGGGAGCCATCTGTCATCCGAATCGAGAAAAGCGATCCAATCCCCGGTACTTGCAGCCATGCCGACGTTGCGGGCCCTCGCGGCCCCGCCTTGCTTTTGGCGCACAAGGCGGAGCTGGACCTGTTTTAGCTCGGCATTGCGTTGCCGCTCATGGACAACTTCGACGGTATTATCAGTTGACCCGTCATCGACCACAATGATTTCATGCGCACGATAAGTCTGAGCGAGTACGCTAGCGATTGCGGATTCCAGTAGCGGAGCTCGATTGTATGTGGGGATAATGACTGAAATTTTAGGCAATGGTTCCTCGTTTAAATTGTCGAGCTTGAGAGCCCGATAACTCTAGTTTCTTGACCGGATTTAGTCTGGCAAGCAATTCCTTTTGTTCTCGGCGTCCAAAAACCAGGAAAAACGAGACAACTCCCGCGATCGTTGCTTGAAGGAGAATTACAGCACACACCATCAGCACATTTGGAAAATCGATCCTTCTCCCCCAAATGAACCAAATAAGAGATGAAGCAAACGCTGGCGGCAATATCGATCGCCCAAGCAACTTGAGATAATATCGATATAGAGAGATGTTGAGAGACCTGCATACATATGCTGGCTGAATCAGCAGCTTAACGATGACCATCGGAACGAATGAGCCCAAGGCTACGCCAATCATTCCATATTTTCTCGCCCAATAAAGACTCAGCAGAACATTTGCAAGCCCTTCTGAAAGCGTAGCAGCGGCCAGAAATCGGTGTTTCGATACACCAAACATGTACGAGACCGACGGGAGCTGCGACACGTCACAAAAAATACCCAGAACGAGAAGCATCATTGGCCAATAAGCATCAACGTACGCCGAGCCCATCCATTTTCCGATAAACTCTCTTCCATACAGAATGAGTGAAACGGCAACGATTGTCGATAGAGTGGCCGAGACCTTTGTTCCAATCAGAAAGACTCGCCTGATTCCGTCATAGTCAGAATTGCCAAGGAGTTGACTGAACCACGGAGAAAGTATTCCCAGCATCGCAATGAGCAACGACAAAAATGTCTGCGATAGCCGGCCCCCGATCGAATAGTGGGTGACAGCAGCCACGCTCACGAAGACACCCACCATCCAACCGTCGATAGAGAACCGCAACTGGTCACTAATTTGAATAACTAGGGCATAACCACTATAGTGAAACAATTCTTTGAACTTGGTAAGACTGGCTAACCTTCGCGATATGCGCAAGCCAGGTAGAATCTTCCTGAGGATCACGTAGTTGGCAGTATAGTTCAAGGCGTCGGTGACCAGGGAAATTCCTGCGAGAGCAATGATGCCCCCTCCCTTTCCAAGAACGAGGAGGATCAGGATTGTCCGAACAAGTAGGATTAGAATGCCTGCCCACGCAGATAGATCAAAGCGCATGTGAGCGCTGATCGCACCGATGAAAGCTCTGCCAGGGAATCCAACGGCGAATCCGGCTCCCATCATTATTAGAACGGTTCTGAATATAGAAACGTCGGCGCTGTTTTCAACGAAAAAGCCAGACAGAGGTACAACCATGAGGGTGAGAAGAAAGCTGGCCATTCCAAGGGCTGCAAAAGCATAGAAAGAAGTCGAGACGGAACGATTGATTTCCTCTAGGTTTCCGTCGCCGATGGCCTTGCCAACATGGTACTGGACGGCCGTCACGATGCCGAGATCCAAGATGCCGTAATAGCCCAGAACCGCCGCGATCAACGCCCAGAAACCGTAGGTCCGGTCACCAAGGTGGTGGACAATGAATGGCATCATGAAAAATGCGATGAATGTCGTGGTCACGAGACCAACGACACGTAGAACTGAGCTATAGATGGCTAGTTGGGAGCGCTTCATAATGAACGGAAGGAGCGGTGGACTCGACTTGTGGCCACAGATATTCAGAAGGCCCCGTTCCAAAATGCGGACCGGTGATGCCATGAAAGTTACACAATCCGATCGTGCTATGGTACGGTCTGTACAATCGCAACTAAGCCGGACGGTGGGCTAACTGAAGACGAGGATGACGAGTTCGATTGGAACGGCCCAATATCCCAAAAACCACTGCCACTGAAAGGCCTAGACTTTCCAGTGATGTCGTAACAGAGATCACCTAGACCTGGTCTCGGCTGGCCGTTACATAATCCATACAGATTGCCTCCCGCTTTGATTAAAGGCGAGCTTGCTGCAGGGGCACAGTTAGCGCCCACCGACCCTGCCGTGCAAGCCACAGGGAGGCTGAAGAAGTTTGAGGATCCAATGTTCTGAATACCGTGTTGGTCGCAAGAACTAGGCGTCCCCGTGCAATTATTCGTCTTCCATGCAGTCCAAGAGCCGGTGTTGATTCCACAACATGACCAGCACGCGCCGGATGAATTGCAACTTTGATAGGCATTGTAGTCAAAGACTGCATAGGTACGAGGCGAGAGGTCGTTGTTAAATTTTTGGCTGTTTGACCAGGCATTGTTCTCAACTACGTTGTTCTGTGTGTCCTGCCAGAAAGCCAAGTATTGCTGTGTGTTGCTCCCACTCCCGATGAAGAGATTGTTCACCGCCAAGTCGCCATTGTCGAGCGACCCGGAGGCCAACCCCTGAAAATTGAACATGGTAAAGCCAACACCTGGGTTGGAGATGGCTACGTTATTAAAGAAGTAGTTCGTACCCCCGCTTCCCATACACCCACCAGCGCCACCCGCCTCCAGTAGATAGTAACTCATCCCGGCGTTGTTTCCACTGCTGCCATCAAAGTAGTTATTATAGATGAACATCTGCGCTACAGCGCCGCTTCCGTAGCAGTGAATTGCATCGTGGTGGTACGCGTTATTTGTACTGTCCCAAACCGCCCAGTCATGAAAGTGGTTGCCGTAAATGTAGAAGTGCAGCGCAGAGCCCTGAATGTTGTGGTCTGAATTGTAGAGTTCAAGACCCGGACCTTCAATAATATAATCTGTGCCACCCACGATGGTCCACGGCACGTCGTGGAAAACGCTGTTCTTGATCGTTATGTAATTGTTATTGCCTTCCATGCGAACGCAATCTTGGCTGTTCTGGTTGTTGTCCTCAGAACCGTGTCCACTGCGCTGGTAGATGTTGTGGCAGTCGAGATTCTGGATGGTGAAGTTGGATGTACTCCCCGTGATGGCGATTGCCGTGGTGCTGGGTGTTACATAAGCCAGCCCAGTCCCCATTGCCGTGTTCTGGATGGTTCCGTTACAAGGAGTGACTCTTTGAGTTGCTGCGTTCCACCCGCAGAGCGTTCCGCCGTCAATGACCCACCAACTCTGCCCACAGGAATTGATTGCGCCACCGTCTGTACAACTGTTATTACTATTCCAGAACCAATACTGAGCAAGTAACTGCGCACCCGTATCAAACTTGAGCGTGATGGGAGATGTGTTGGTGCCACTAACCTGAAGCTGGAAAAGCGTTGCTCCAGCCCCAAGATTCCAAGCGCCACAGAGGTACACGGTGTCCCCGGGGCCAATCTTTCCTGCCACCTTGGGGTAGCTGTTATTTCCAGCGGTGTTGAACCATGCGGCGGTCTGTGCGCTCTTCCCATTGCAGACCGACCCGCCAGAGAATGGGCCGCCGCTTTGTGAGATGTAGAAATCCTCTGCGCGAGCCGCGGGCGAACTCGCCAAAAGCAACACAATAACTATACATTGCGCGAGAATCAAAATCATTGAGTGGCGAGTAAGAAAGAAGTCTCTTGTTTTCGCTGCGCGAAGCCCGCTGGGATCGAACTCTGTGGTCAACATCGCCTGTGCTCCGTCGTCGTGGGCGTACCCCACCTGCTGACATCCTAACAGGGGACACAGGAAGCGATAGCTGTACCAACGTCCAATAAGCGTACAGGCCTTTTCCTGTACCAAAACTGCCCGTAAACAACGTATCGTCTGTAAGTTACGGGAGTTTTTCGCGGCTCGCAAACCGACCCGCTCACTTCACGGCGAGAAGCGCCCCCAAAGCTTGCGTCTTTGCAGTTCATTCTCCGCGGCACGCTGCATGAGTGACCGATTGTGGTCGAACGACTTTTTCAGTGACTGGGCCCGGTGCAGCCAGTCGTATCCACCCGCGAGCTTTGCTCGAAGGAATTGGTCATCATCACAGGAATTCACCGGGATACGCGGTAGAAAAAACCGGTTTTTTGCGAGAGAAGCTCTCCCGAGGATGGTACAGACCCCATTCTCAAACCCACAATTGCTTAGGACGTCTTCCAAATAATGCATGAAGACCTTGTCCTGCTCGGGAAAGGCAAAGGGGTAGGCGAAGGACTCAACTGCCGCCCCCAACTTGTCCTCGATTACTTCCTTCGAATAGCCAAGCTCGTATTCAATCTGTTTCGGTCCCAGCGAGCGCAGGTCCGGATGCGTCACCGTGTGAGAGCCGAAGCAAATTCCTTCCCCCTGTAGCTCGCGCACCTCCCGCCATGTCAGATAGTCGGCTCCCTCGATGCATAGCGACTCATCCTTGATGCGATCCGTTGTCAGATAAATCGTGGCCGTGAAACCGCACTGCTTCAGCACGTCCATGGCGCCGGTGTAGAAATCGCGGTAGCCATCGTCAAACGTAATCACCACGGTCTTGGACAGATCTTCGCGATTCTCCAGGCCCACAACCAATTCGCCCGTATCCAGGGTCCGGTAGCCATGGTGGCGAAGCCAGCGCATCTGCTGTGCGAAGACTTCCGGCAGCGTATTGATCTGGAAGTACGGGTGAGACTTGCCGAATAAATTGTCGGAAATGCTGTGATACATCAAAATCGGCACACGATTGCATTCATTTGACCCGAATAATTGGACCAACGGGTGTCCGAAGTAAAGTGTGGCGAATCGATCGAAACGTAACATGGGAGGAGAACCTCAGCCTTGCGCGTTTTTTCGAATACCAACGCCGAAGGTTTACTTTCAAAGAGGGGGAGGCAGCCTGCAAATTACCCGGCGAAGGGCTGTAGGCTGCCCGAGGTTCCTAATCGGCCGCCCCGACACGCACACTCACAAGTTCCATGACGCGCTGCGCAACTTCATCCTGCTGCTCGCACGTCATCTGCGGGAACATGGGCAAGGAAATGATTTCGGCCGCGACACGCTCGGTGACCGGGAATGAGCCCTTCTTGTAGCCGAGGTGTTCGTAGGCTTTCTGCAGGTGAAGCGGAATTGGGTAATGGATGCCGGTGCCGATTCCAGCCTCAGCTAGGAGAGCTTGCAGCGTCTCGCGATCCTGCACGCGCACCACATACAGGTGATACACGCCTCTTGTCCACGGTGCCTCCACGGGGACGACGACACAATCCTTCGCATCGGCAAACAGTTCATGATAGTGGTGAGCGAGGGCTCGGCGCGATTCGTTCCACTTGGCAAGGTGCCGCAGCTTCACGGACAACCATCCCGCCTGGATAGAATCGAGCCGGCCATTGTAGCCTTCGATGTCGTGATAATACTTCTTCGCTTGGCCGTGGTCGCGAATCATCTTCATCCGCTGAGCCATGGCTTCATCATCCGTGGCGATGGCGCCACCTTCACCACAGGCGCCAAGATTCTTTCCAGGGTAAAAGCTGAACGCAGCAGCCTTGCCGATGGAACCTGCCTTTTTCCAGGCA